>LWDU01039586.1_pt1 | contig 52497 bp, 51 predicted proteins | sample 727161 | NCBI WGS metagenome assembly LWDU01 (sample SAMN04566230, study PRJNA314399) | hydrothermal vent metagenome | isolation source: deep sea hydrothermal plume seawater | place: Mexico: Gulf of California, Guaymas Basin | collected 2004-07-11
CTGAATCAAATGGCGTCCCGATTTTTGCGTACGAAAAGCCGGATAAAAGGAAACTACGCCCAACACCCGCGCCGGCGGCAATCCCAATAGCTCGGCCACCTGCTCGAGCACGGGAGTGGACAGATAGCCCTCTTGCCGCTGGACCCGGTGCAAGACGGGCAGCAGTGCAGCGGCCGGTTCGGGATAGCTCGCGGCGATGCGCGCACATTCCCCGACTAAGGCGGGATCCATTGACATCAGCGATCCACCTCCGCCGCAGCGATATTGAGACTACCCAGGACCAGTGCCGCTTCGTCCAGGTCCAACCCGGAAACCAATTCAGGATAACATTGCAGATGGACAAAAGAAGGTGTCCTGAAATGCAGGCGATAAGGTCGGTCCGTACCATCGCTAACCAGGTAAAGCCCGAACTCACCACCGGGCGCCTCGACGCTCAGATACACATCACCCGACGGCGGTTGCAGTCCATGACCGTCCATCCAGGCAGAGAAGTGGTGTATCATACCCTCGGGTGTGCTAACATCGCCGCCGGCAAACGCGTGATCCGCAAGGCGATGCGCTCCCTCCGGCATCCCCTGCAAGGCCTGCTCGACAATGCGCGCACTCGCCGCGACCTCGGCCAACCGCACCTGGCAGCGATCAAGCACATCGCCGTGCTCGCCCACCGCTACGGCGAAATCGAAATCCTCGTATTGAGCATAGGGGTCGTCTCGCCGAATATCGCGGGCAATCCCCGCTGCCCTAAGCACCGGCCCGCTAGCCCCCCAGCCAAGTGCCTTTTCCGCCGAAAGTTCTCCCAATCCCCTGACCCGGCGCACCCAAAAGGGATGCCCGGTAAAAAGCCGATCCATCTCGTCGAGAAAACCCGGCACCCCGGTGCAAAACTCGGCCGACGCCGTCGCAAAAGCCGCGTCTACATCAACCACCGTGCCGCCAACGCAAATAAGGCCGACCTCCGCGCCTAGTCCCAGCCCTTCCCAAAGGGATTTTATCTTGTCCCGTTCACTCCACGCGCGATGCCAGGCCACCGAGGAACCGGCCAACCGGGCCTGTTCGGCAAGCCAAGCAAGATGGGCGGCGATACGCCCCAACTCACAGCAAAGCACGCGCAAATAACGCGCTCGGGGCGGGGCCTGCAAATCCAAGAGTCGTTCGACGGCCAAAGCCAACGCCAACGCCCCACTGAAGGGTAGCTGTTCTCCAAGTCGCCCCGTCAACTGCGCGCACTGACGATAGGTCAGTGATTCACCCAATTTTTCCAAGCCCGCATGCACATAACCCGGATCCGGCGTGGCCCTGCGCACACGATCACCCTCAACCTCAAGTTTCAACCGCAATCCCTGGCCCAGAGGATTGAAATCGAGTACGGCAACTTCCCGCTCAGCGCTGAGCCGAACTATCGGCCCCGGCAGCAACGCGTTTGGCATACCCGCTTCTTCTCGCTCGCCGGCCCCGGTCAATGGATAGTCTTTGCGCAGTGGGTGATCGACAAAATTAGTAGGTAATAAAAGTCGTTTTAAATCAATGCGCCCATCGAAAGCAATGCCCATCAAATCGTATACCTCGCGCTCAAACCAGTCGGCCGCGGGCCATTCGCGCATCGCCGAAGGCAGGCTCTGGCCACCGCAAAACACCTCCAGTCGCAGAAATGCACCGGTCGCCGCGCTACGCAGGCAATAATAAATAGCAAAACGAGCGGGACTTTGCCTTTCGAGATGGTCAACCGCCGTCAAATCCACCAAAATATCGTAGCATGGCTCTGTTTCACGACGCAAATAGACGAACACCCGGGCTAAAACCGCTTCCCGCACCACCACCACCTGCTCGCGCTGCTCTACTTGCTCGCCAAAAACGGCGATCAACTGATCAATGGTCTCAGCCACGCTCATCCGCGCCCCCCTTTGCGCCAGAGGTAGAACAGGCCGACAAAGACGACTAAGGCAAAAATTCCCATCTCATGCAAATGCGCCCTGCCCACCGCCAAACCCGCCTTAAAGTGAACGGCCCAAGCACAGAAGAGCAGCAGAACGGTCTCGCCGATCAAAACAAAGAAAAGCGGGCGGTATGAATCTAACGGCAAACGAATATCGGGGTGGTTTTTGTCCCGTACGACAGCAGATGGACTCCACCACCGGGACAGGGCCAACAGAAAGAGCGCGGCGAGTAGAGACAGCGCAACAAAAAATATAAGGGCAAGATAGGACATGCTTGGCGTCGGCTAGGGTCTTTGCTTTCGCCAAGTATAGGTAGGGGCCATCGGCTATGTCAAGATGCTACAAGATCTGCAACTGCTGAATATCCAATACTTTCTGTAGGGTTTGGCGATTTGTTCGGGCAAAGAAAAACGGCGGACCGAAGCCTGCCGTTTTTCAATAGATCTCGTTTGTAGGTTCAGACCGTTTGCGCCAATTCGACCGGTGACTCCTGCTCTTGCCCGCATGTGCCCGGCGCCTTGCCACATTCACACATAGGTTGGCCGAAGTCGTCACTCATCTTATTCAGCCCCCCACAGGAGCCTTGAATTTCGCGATTGCTGAAAATTACGCCAACGGCCATAGCAGCCATAACCAGCCCGAAGGCTACGAAGGCGGCAATAAGCATATGCATAGTCATCTCGTTTTTTTAAGGTTCGACACCTTAGATGCAGCGAACACCTGCGACGTTGCGCCGGACTAAAATTCGTCGAAGCGGATCATCTCTTCTTCGACACCCAAACCATCGAGCATACCGAGCACCGCTTGCAGCATCATCGGCGGACCGCACATATAATATTCGACATCTTCGGGCGCCAGATGTTCCTTGAGATACTCGTCGTGCACCACTTGATGAATAAAACCGACATAGCCTTCCCAATTGTCCTCGGGTCGCGGGTCAGACATCGCGATGTGGAACTTAAAATTCGGGAACTCTTTTTCGATCGCGCGGAAGTGGTCTTCGTAGAAGACCTCGTTCGGGTTGCGCGCGCCATACCAATACGACACCTTGCGGCCCGTCTTCAGCGTGTGAAAGAGATGATAGAGGTGTGAGCGCAATGGCGCCATCCCCGCGCCACCGCCGACATAGACCATCTCGCGTTCGGTTTCCTGGATGAAAAACTCACCAAAAGCACCTGAGATCGTCACCTTGTCGCCCGGCTTGCGGCTAAACACGTAGGACGAGACGATGCCCGGCGGCACTTGCTTCCAACCCGTTGGCGAAGAGCGATCCGGCGGCGGCATCGCGATGCGGATATTGAGCATGATGATATCGCCCTCGGCCGGATGGTTGGCCATCGAGTAGGCGCGGATCACAGGTTCGGTGTTAACACACTTGAAGTCCCAACATTTGAAACGGTCCCAATCGGGGTGGAAGCGCTCGTCAATCGCCTCAAAGTCCTTGAAGTCGCACTCGAAGGGCGGCACTTCGATCTGGATAAAACCACCAGACTCGAAATCCATCGTCTCGCCTTCGGGTAACTTGACGATAAATTCCTTGATAAAGGTCGCCACATTGTCATTGGAGACGACTTCACATTCCCATTTCTTGACCGAGAACACGTCCGGCGGCACTTCAATATTCATATCCTGTTTAACGTTGACCTGGCAGGAGAGCCGCATTCCCTCGCGGGCCTCGCGCTTGTTGATATGACCGGTTTCGGTCGGTAGGATATCGCCACCACCTTCGTGCACATGGACCTTGCACTGGGCACAGGTACCGCCGCCGCCACAGGCCGAAGATACGAAGACCTTGTTGTCGGCCAGCACATTGAGCAATTTGCCCCCGACAGGGACCGAAATCGCCTTGCTCTCGTCGTTGTTGATTAGAATGCGCACATTGCCGCTAGCCACCAATTTGGAACGGGCCATAAGGATGATCGCGACTAAGGCCAACACGATGCCGGTAAACATACCTACGCCGGAAATAATTTCAGTCATGGAAGTTCTTCTCTCGTTAGCTCGGGTCGATCTTAGAGTTGAATACCGGAAAAAGACATAAAGGCCAACGACATCAGCCCGACGGTAATAAAGGTGATGCCCAGCCCGCGCAACCCAGGCGGCACGTCGCTGTATTTGAGCTTTTCGCGAATGCCCGCCAGCGCCACAATCGCCAAGGCCCAGCCGACACCGGAGCCAATGCCGAAGACCACGCTCTCACCGAAGTTATAATCGCGTTCAACCATAAAAAGCGAACCGCCCAAAATGGCGCAGTTGACGGTGATCAGCGGCAGAAAGATGCCCAGTGCGTTATAGAGACTCGGCACGAACTTATCGAGGAACATTTCGAGGATCTGCACCATCGCGGCGATAATGCCGATATAGCTGATCAGCCCGACGAAGGTCAAGTCCACTCCGGTCAAACCCGCCCAGGCCAGCGCATCCTCTTTGAGGAAATACTGGAAGATCAGGTTATTGGCCGGCACGGTGATGCCCTGGACTACGACCACCGCGATGCCGAGACCAAAAGCCGTCGATACATTCTTGGAGACCGCCAAAAAAGTGCACATCCCAAGGAAGAAGGCCAGCGCCATGTTCTCGACGAACACGGACTTCATAAATATACTCAGATAGACTTCTAACATTTTAATTCTCCTCCTCGACCTGCTCGGTCTTCCAGGAGCGCAGGGCCCAGATAAAAAAGCCAATGAGGAAGAACGCGCTCGGCGGCAGCAACATCAGGCCGTTGGGCGCGTACCAGCCGCCCTCGGCGGCGAGCGAAAATATCTCGGCGCCAAAGAGCTTACCCGAGCCGAAGAGCTCGCGGAACACGCCGACGAAAAGCAGGATGACGCTGTAGCCCAAGGCGTTGCCGACCCCGTCGAGGAAACTCGCTCCGGGGCCATTTTTCATCGCGAAGGCCTCGGCCCGCCCCATGACGATACAGTTGGTGATGATCAGTCCGACAAAAACCGAGAGCTGTTTGCTAATATCAAAGGCATAAGCGCGCAGAAACTGGTCGACGATGATCACCAGCGAGGCGATGATCGTCATCTGCACGATGATGCGGATGCTACTGGGGATATAGTTGCGAATCAGGCTAACCGCGGTATTCGAGAGCGAGACGACGAAGAGCACAGCCAGACACATCGTCACCGCCGTCTCCAGCTTGGTCGTCACTGCTAGGGCCGAACAGATCCCCAGGATCTGCAGGGCGATGGGATTGTCGTTGAAGACCGGGTTGAATAATATGTCTTTTGCTTTTTCGTCGGCCATCAGCTAACTCCTTGCTGTTTCAATTTGGCCAGATACTTTCCATAGCCACCTTCGCCTAGCCAATAGCGCAACATGTCTTTGACCCCGCGCGAGGTAATCGTCGCCCCCGAAAGCCCGTCGACCTGATACTTGGTCTCGGCCCGCCCCGGCACCACCTTACCCTTGATTACTTCAATACGCACCGAACCGCTCTCATCAAAGACCATCTTGCCGTCCCACAGGGCCTTCCAATCCGGATTGTCGACTTCGCCACCGAGACCAGGGGTTTCGGCGTGCTCGTAATAGACCAGTCCACGAATGGTATTGATGTCCTTGGCGTCAAGGGCGATAAAACCGTAAAGCGTCGACCACAGCCCCTTGCCGTGCACTGGCAGGATAACTTTGCGCACTTTGCCGCGATCCGAGACCAGATAGGCCGAGGCGAGTTTGGCGCGGCGCTTGATGCCACCGAAATCTTCGCCGGCGGGGATCGCCATGCTCTGAGCCAAGTCCTTGGCGGCCCGCCGCTGGTCGAAGGCCACCGCGTCGAGATTCCCCTCATAATCGCCCGTCGCCAAATCGACAACACGCGGCTCGATGTTCTTGTACAGCTCCTCGATGCGCTCGCCACTGACTGTTTCCCCCGCCTTCATCAGTCCGGCGGCCATCAGGATATTGCGCTTCTTGTCGAGGGCCTTGTTGATCGCCTGAGTCGGCCGCAGCGAAACGGCCGCGCCGGATACCAGCACCGAACAGACCAGGCAGACGCCGAGCGCTACGCCGAATGTTCTCCCTATTGAATCGTTAGCCACTTGTCTACCTCTCTTAGGAACTGACGGCCGTACGGGCCAGTCTGCGCTTGATATTAGCCTGCAGGACCACGTGGTCGATAACCGGCGCGAAGACATTGCCGAAGAGAATCGCCAGCATCACGCCCTCGGGAAAGGCCGGGTTGATCACGCGGATAAGCACAGTCATAAAACCGATGAGCGCTCCGTAAAACCAACGGCCAGTCTCGGTCATTGCCGCCGACACCGGGTCGGTGGCCATAAAGACACAGCCGAAGGCGAAACCGCCCAGGACCAGGTGCCAACTGGCGTTCATCTGAAACATCGGGTTGGTGTCGCTACCAATCATATACAATAGCTCGGAGAAGACTATCGTCGATAAGATCATGCTGGCGATGATGCGCCAGGAACCAATGCCGCTCGCGATCAACACGAAAGCGCCAATCAGGCAGGCCAGCGCCGAAGTCTCACCCAACGATCCGGGCAGCGAGCCGACAAAGGCCTGCATCCAGGTCACGCCAACGGCCGACATACCATCGGCAGCGACAGCCCCCAGCGGGGTGGCCTGCGTGAAACCGTCGGCGGCGACCCAAATAGCGTCACCGGTGATTTGGGCCGGATAGGCGAAATAGAGAAAGTCTCGACCGGTCAGTGCCGGGTTGAGAAAGTTCTTGCCCGTGCCTCCGAAGACTTCCTTGCCCAACACCACGCCAAAACTGATGCCGACGGCGACCTGCCACAACGGGATCGTCGGCGGCAAGGTCAGCGGAAAGAGCATACCCGTGACCAGGAAACCCTCATTGATCTCGTGCTTGCGGACTGTGGCAAAAAGAACCTCCCAAAGTCCGCCAGCCATTTGGGTGATCAGGAAGATCGGAAAGAAATAGAGGAAGCCGTGGAAAATATTGGCCAACGCGCTGGAGGGGTTGTAGCCGATCCCCAGGATGTCGATCATAATGCCGCGCCACTCGCCGGTGGTGGCGGCCCCCATCTGCTGCATAGCGAGATTGGCCTGGTAGCCGGTGTTCCACATCGCCATGAAGATACAGGGGACCAACGCGGCGACGACCGTGATCATCGTGCGCTTTAAGTCGATGCCGTCGCGCACATGGGTCGGCCCCTTGGTGACCTGGCCGGGCGTATAGAGGAACGTATCGATCATCTCGTACTGCGCGTAAAGCTTTTCCAGCGGCCCGCCCTTGTGGAAGAGGGGCTCGACCTGGTCGAGCAGATTTCGCAAAGCCTTCATCGGATGCGCCTATCCTTCCCTTTCAATTTTTGCCAAATTCTGCCGCAACATCGGTCCATATTCGTATTTGCCGGGACAGACGAAAGAACAGAGTCCCAAATCCTCCTCGTCCAGTTCCAGACAACCCAGTGCCTGGGCCCGGTCGGTATCCTCGACGATCAGCGCCCGCAGGAGGAAGGTCGGAATGATATCCATGGGCATCACCTTCTCGTAGGAGCCGATCGGCACCATCGCCCGTTCGCTGCCCTCCGTGGACGTCGTCAAGTCAAAAAGCTGGTTCGGCTTGAGCTTGGCGGCGAAAACATTTTTAACGGAAAACTTGTCGAAACCCGGTTTCTGCCAGCCTAGGAACTCGCGTTCCCGGCCCTCGACAAGCACCGACACCTGAGTGTGGTAACGGCCGAGAAAATTCAAGGGGCCCGCATCCGCGCGCCCCGACAGTACCGAGCCAGAAATAACCCGATTCTCACCTTCTTTTAGCTGCCCCTCCGTCAACCCGTTGAGGCAAGCGCCCAATGTCGTGCGCAATAGCCGCGGGCTCTCGACCTGCGGGCCGCCGAGAGCGATCACGCGTTCGGTCCACAGCGACCCGGTGGCAAAAAGTTTACCGTAGGCGACGACATCCTGATAGCCGATATACCAGACGACCTTCGCGGCCCCAACGGCATCGAGGAAGTGAATATGGGTACCAGGCAAACCCGCCGGATGTGGCCCCGCGAATTCAACGGTATCCGCGCCGCCATCCGGAATGCTCGCGCCAGGCGCCTTGCAGACGTAGACCGAGCCTTCGGTTAGTTTACGCAACACCGTCAGGCCACGCGTAAAATCTTCTTCTAGCCCGCGCAGCACGACTTGGGGGTCTGCCGCCAATGGGTTCGTATCCATCGCGGTGACAAAGATCGAATGCGGCACGCTCTCGGGTGCAGGCACCATGCTGTAGGGCCGAGTGCGCAACGCAGGCCAAAGACCGGAGGTTACCAGCGCTTCGCGGATCTGGTCGCGACTAAGCTGGTCCGGAGCCGTGTTGACGTGTTCATCGAAACAAATCTCATCGTCTCCCGCCGCCTCGATAACAACCGACAGCAGGACTCGCTTATCGCCCCGGTTGACCGCCGCGCCGGTGCGGTATAAAGCACCCCGGCCGTCTTCTTGTCTTCAAAGAGCAACTGCCCCTTTTTGACCTGGTCGCCCTCGTTGACGGCCATCGTCGGCCGCATCCCGATATAATCCGGACCCAAAACGGCCACGTGCCCGACGGCAGGGCCATCTTCGATTTCTTGCGCGGGGGCACCGGTAATCGGCAGGTCCAGCCCCTTCTTTATATTGATTTTGCTACTGGCCATATGCGCGTTTCGCGATCCCCTTTTTAAAAGGCTGCAACATGCTATATATGCAATATTTAATGTGATAATCTCTATAAGAAAGCTATTTTAAGCCTACCTGCGCCACCTGTCAAGAAAAACGCCAGACAGACCGATAGAGCCGCAAGCCATGGCCCAATAACGACAACACCATGGTGTCTCGAAATTGACCGATACCACGACCTAAAAAAGCACCGCCCGATCTTCTTACCTCTCGCTAATAAATAAAGGGTAAGGGGCATAATGGAGCAAGCGGTCTCTTGTCTAACAAAGTCCTCATCGCCCTTTTCCCGTGACGCAACTTGCGATTCGGCGCAAAACCTCGGATTTTAGACCACTGTCCACCAAGTCACAAACCCGGCATCGCTCAGCGGTGCGGGACACCAGCAGAGGATTTATGAGTCAAAGCAATTCCACTACTCGCGACGAAATCGCCACGCTTTTCAATTCCCCCATTCTCGACCTGGTATACCGCGCCGCCACCGTCCACAGACAGCACCATGACCCACGACAGGTCCAGGTTTGCACTCTGCTATCGATCAAGACCGGCGGCTGCCCCGAGGATTGCGGTTACTGTTCGCAGTCCGCCCACTTCGACTCCGGCCTCGAACGCCAGAGCCTACTCTCAATAGCTGCGGTCGATGAGGCCGCCAAGCAAGCTGCCGCCGACGGCAGCACGCGCTTCTGCATGGGTGCCGCCTGGCGGCAGGTTCGCGACGGCGAGGAATTTGACCGCGTGCTCGAAATGGTCCGCACCGTCGCCGCCACCGGCATGGAAGTCTGTTGCACGCTCGGCATGCTCAACGGCGAGCAGGCGCAAAAGCTTAAGGAAGCTGGGCTCACCGCCTATAATCACAATCTGGATACCGGGGAAAATTACTATTCGGAAGTCGTCACGACTCGCACTTACCAAGACCGCATAGAAACGATAGGCCACGTGGGTCGCGCCGGTATATCGGTCTGCTGCGGCGGCATACTCGGCTTGGGCGAAAGCGACGAGGACCGCATCGACTTGCTGCACGCGCTCTCACAATTACCCACCCAACCCGAGTCGATCCCGGTCAACACTCTAGTCCCCATAGCCGGCACACCCTTAGAGCCGAGCCGGCATCGATATGGGATCAGGTCCGCATGGTTGCCTGCGCCCGCATACTCTTTCCCGAGGCCATGGTGCGCCTTTCCGCCGGCCGCGACGGGCTCTCCGCTACCGCGCAGGCCCTGTGCTTTCTCGCCGGGGCCAACTCAATCTTCTCCGGCGACAAGCTGTTAACCACGCCACACCCCGGCGCCGACGCCGACCAAGCCCTCTTTGACCTGCTCGACTTAGAACCCCGACCGTCGCAGCACAACGCTTCAGAGTTCGTCGAGCAACTCGAAGAGGACGTCGTAAACGGAAGATAGCTGAGCTCGGTCGATACAATAGGGCGGCAATATATAGACGGTATTGCCCAATGGCCTGAGCAGGAAACCACGTGCCAAAAAGCGCTCGCGGAGCAGGGTCCCGACTTGGTGCAGGTACCCCTCGTCTCCATCGACCAACACGTCAACCGCCACAATCGTCCCACAGCTGCGGATCCTACACAATCGTTCGTGCTGGTGTAGGCGGACGACCTGTTCTCGCTGCCAGTCCGCCAAAGAGCGATACTTCTCCACGACTAACAGATCCAGCGAAGCTAGCGCCGCCGCGCATCCTAATGGATTCGCCGTATAGGAATGGCCATGGTAAAAGGCTTTGCTCGGGTCGTCGTGGTAGAAGGCATCAAAAACCCTGCCATTACAGACGGTCGCCGCCAGCGGCAAAAAGCCGCCGGTCAACCCCTTGGCCAAACAGATGATATCGGGCTGGGTCGCCGTTTTTTCACAGGCGAATAACTCCCCGGTCCGCCCAAAACCGGTCAGCACTTCGTCGTAGATCATCAGCACATCGTGCTCTCGTAACAAAGCTTGTAGCGCGACGAGGAATTGCGGGCGGCACATCCGCATCCCGCCCGCTCCCTGCACCAAGGGCTCAAGCACCATCGCAGCGTATTCCCCTGGATGCTCCGCCAACAAACCCTGCAAATGCGCAAGCGCCTGCGCTTCCTTAGCTTCAACATCATCATCACCTTCCCAGGTCGCAGGAAAGGGCACGGCTTCAGCTGGAAAGAGCAAATCGACAAAGGCCGCGGTAAAGAGCGAGCGCTCCCCTAAAGACATCGCCCCTAACGTATCGCCGTGGTAGGCGCCCTCTAAACGCAAGAAACGCCGGCGGTCCGGCTCGCCCATATTGCGCCAAAACTGATACGCCAACTTTAGCGCAACTTCCACCGCCGTCGAACCATCATCCGAGTAGAAGACCCACCGTAAGGGCGCAGGTAAACTAGCCACCAACCGCCTGGCCAATTCTTCCGCGGGTCGATGGGTGAAACCGGCTGCCAGGACCTGTTCCAGCTGCTGCGCCTGCGCGGCAATGGCCGCGGCGATTTCAGGTTGCGCGTGCCCGTGTAAGGTCACCCACCAACTCGAAATGCAATCGAGCAGACGCCGACCGTCCTGCAACTCGAGCACCGCTCCCGATCCCGAACGCACATTCAGCGTCGGCACCGCCGCCTTCATCTGAGTAAAAGGCGACCATACGCGAGAAGTCGGATATTCAGCCATTGGCGCCAAAATAGCGTTCGAAGAGTGCGGCGGCATTCGCCGGTGCAAGATCCACCCGCTGGTCGATCTCGGCCAATACCCGCACCTTGCCATATTCTGCGATCGCACGACAATTCGCCTCGTTAGCCGGGCCGTTGACCACCACACCCAAAATCGAGCAGTCTCGCTGCCGCAACTGCTGCAATGTCAACAGCGTGTGGTTGATCGTGCCCAACTCGCTGCGCGCCACAACCAACACCGGCAACGCGAGCTCGGCGATCAAATCGATCATCAGGTGTTTCTCATTGAGCGGCACCATAACCCCACCAGCCCCTTCGACCACCAACCGCTGACACTGGGGCAGCGCAAAACTGTCCATCGAAATTTGCACGCCTTCGCGCCGGGCCGCCTCGTGCGGCGAGAGCGGCGCGCGCAACAGGTAGCTTTCCGGCCAGAGGCGTTCGGCCGGTAGACCGGTGACACACCGCAGCCAATCGGCGTCGGTCTCGACCCCGCTTTGCACCGGTTTCCAATAGGTCGCCGCCAAACCAACCGCGAGTAACGCCGAGACATAAGACTTGCCGACGCCGGTATCGGTACCGGTGACAAAAAGTCGAGGGGGAAATTCGACCGCCATGCAATTACCCAGACCTTTCGACGGCCAAAAAGTGAATGACGCAAGTAACCTCAATACCGCCGGATGCATGTTCCACCCATCCCCGCAGCAACTTGCGCATTTGCGACAATGCAAGCGGCGGCGCCCCCCATCCCGTCGGCGTGCCGGCACCGGTGCATTTGAGGTGGCGCAAAAAAGCGTGGGCCGTAGAAAAACGCATTACCAACTCCTGCTCCCATTGCCGCACCTCAACCGCTTCGTGGACAAAGGCTCGCGCTACCGACGGGTGATCAGGCAGAGGATTCGCGGTGCAGGGCACGTGCAGCGATTCGCACTGGCGGTGCCATTCGCGATACGAACCCGCACCAGGATAGCTGCAGAGCAGTTTCCCACCGGGTTTTAGCGCCCGCGCTATCCTCCGCAAACCCGCCGCCAAATCAGTGAACCAGTGCATCGAGAAATTAGCGCATATCATCGCGTAATGCTCTTCGCATGCCAACCGCTCCCCATCTAGAACAGTATAGCGAATGCCAGGGTGAGCGATGCCCGCCGCAGCGATCTTCTCGCGGCAATATGCGATCATCGCGGGCGAGACATCCGTAAATTCCAAATCGCGACCGGGAAAGATTGCTGGCAACTCGACACTGAGCAGGCCTGTGCCGCACCCCATTTCTAGCACCGGTCCCTCGGGCAACCCCGCCGCATACTGCCCCGCGCATTCAGCCAATGCCGAAGCGGCAATGCGTTGTTCCCGGGCATGATCATCGTAGATCGTGGCGCGGCGCGAAAAACTCTCCGCGACCCGTTCCTTCAAGCCCTGTGTCGTCATCGCTGGGCACACTGTAAACGCCACGCCCGTTCTATCGCTTGCCAACATTCGCGAGCATGGCTTATCGGTAGTGCATGACCGGCAGAGGGGAAAAAACTGCGATCACTATTGCCCAAGGCCTCGTGCAGTTCCTCGGCCCGCTCCACCGGCACGATCCGGTCTTCGTCGCCGTGCAATATCAGCACATGTCCTGCAGCAGCTAACCCTTCTACCACCAACACACTATCCTGTAAACACTGCAGGTCCGCACGCAAACGCGCCACATCAAGATCTCCTGGTATACGACTATTTTTCCCTATGCCGCAACGAGCGTAAAAATCCACCAACAAAGCCGCCGGTTCGCGTTGCAACCGCGCCAACATCTGGTCTACCGTGCGGCGCGAGCGCCTGGCCAAGTTCGCGCGTTCAGCGTGAAAATGCGCAAAGCCACCGAGCACCACCACCAACTCCGCTGCTTGGAGGTATTCTGACGCGACCATATGCAGGCCAAGCGAATGCGTTATCACGATTTGAAACCGCGAAGACGTCGCGCAGGAAGGTGGCCCGAAATATCCGCGGTCGGGGCAATGCAAGACAAAATTCGCAGGCAACAAATCGCGCCATTCCCGCCAGCATTCGGCGCTAAAAGCCCACCCATGTTGCGCCAACACCTCAACTTCTGTCATCGCGCCATCGCCTCAGCCTTTCGAGCAACGACTCGAGATCGCTCCGTTGGTGCAAAGCGTTAAGCGCCAACCGAATCCGCGCGCTGCCCAACTCTACCGTCGGCGGCCGGATCGCCACCGCCAAATAACCGCTCTCTTCGAGGTAGCGATTGAGCGCCAGCGCTTCCTCCGCTGCCCCAACCACCACCGGCACGATCTGCGAGCCCGTCAAACCCACATCCCAGCCCTGGTCTCGCAGCGCAGCACGCAAATAGCCAACATTGGCGAACAAAGTCCGTCGTTGCGCGTCCATCTCCGGCACCAATTCAAGCGCCGCGTCGATCGAACCCAACACACTCGGTGGCAACGCCGTAGTATAGATAAAACCCGAGCAACTATTGACCAAATATTCCCACATCGACTCACCACAGGCGATATAGGCCCCGAAAGCGCCCATGGCCTTGCCGAATGTGCCGATACACAGATCCACCCCTTTGCCGCAGGTAAGCCCCATTCCCCGCTCGCCCAGCACGCCGGTAGCGTGCGCCTCGTCGACAATCAATAAGGCGTCGAATTCGGCCGCCAATTCGACCAGCGCGTCGATATCGCTAATATCGCCGTCCATGCTGAAGACCGACTCGGTAACGATCAGCCGGCGCGTATAATCCGCCCCGGCGCCCTCCACCAATAATTCCCGCAGATGACCTAGGTCGCTGTGGCGGTAGCGCCGCGTCTGACAACGACTCAACGCCGCACCTTGTATCAAACTATTGTGACAACGCCGATCGAGCAGCATCAGGCAATGCCGGTCCGCCAAGGCGGGCAGCAGCGAGATATTGGCCTGATAACCGGAATTGAGCACCAGCGCCTTGGCCGTCTGCTTGAGTCCGGCCAAACGCTCTTCAACCCGGGCGAAACCCGGATGGGAGCCGGCAATCAATCGCGAAGCCCTCGCCCCGGCACCATGGAGATCGGCGAATTCAACCGCCCGCTGCCGCAATAGCGGATGCGACGCCAAACCTAAATAGTCATTGCTGCTGAAGTTGACGAGCTTCCGACCTTCGGCGATAACGGTCGTCCCCTCCCCGGCCTGCAAGGTCCGCAACGCGCGCAATTGCCCCTTCTCTCGGCGGCGCGCCAACTCGCGATCGACAAAATCTAATTTGCTGGCCATAGTCTGGAGTCTATAATCTCTTAGAAAAGAGTATGTAGCTAAATTAACGTCTAAGAACTATCAAATAATAGATCCCGGCAAGATATGCACCATTGAGACCGATGAGACCGAACCCATTCACAGATACCACTTGCCCATGAGACCAAGCGACTCTATTATACTGTAAACTTGCCAATTAACTGCATTGCGAGACTGCGCCCGATGCCAAATACACCCGACAAAATAACCGCTTCTTCGCTGCAATCCCAAAAGCAGCGAGGACAGAAATTCAGCATGCTGACGGCCTACGATTACCCGACCGCCCTGCTACAAGACGAAGCCGGTATCGACGTGATTTTTGTCGGCGACTCGGTAGGCACCAATGTGCTTGGCTACCGCAGTCCGCAGCAAGTCACGATGGACGATATTCTCCACCATCTGCGGGCGGTGCGCCGAGCAGTGCGCCGAGCTTACCTGCTGGCCGACCTACCCTTTATGTCCTATCAGGCCTCGGTCGAGACCGCGGTTGCAAACGCTGGGCGCCTCGTGCAAGAAGGCGGCGCGGAAGGCGTCAAACTCGAAGGCGGTCTGCCCGTTTTACCGCAAGTCAAAGCCATAGTCGAAGCCGGTATCCCCGTCGTCGGGCACCTCGGTTTTACCCCCCAGTCACAAGCCCGCGAATTTTATCTCTTTAGCGACCGACGCGGCACCGTGCCCAAATTTCAGGGCAAAGGACCCAAGGGGGCCAAAGCGCTTATCGAGGAAGCCCTGCGTCTGGAAGACGCCGGCGAACTAGTCACCGAAGAGGCGGCGCAGGACGTGACCGAGCGCCTTTCCATCCCCGTTATCGGCATCGGCGCCGGACGCCATTGCGACGGCCAAGTCCTTATCGTGCACGACCTAGTCGGGCTCAACGAAGAAGACCTGATATTGGCCAAGGCCTATGGCCAGACGCGCCAGGTCTGGCTGGATATTTTTAGCACTTATCGTCGGGAAGTGGCCGAGGGTCTATTTCCCACGGCGGAAAACGTCGCCCATATGGAACCCGATAAACACGCCGAGCTAGACGCAATACTCAAAGGCAACGGCAAGAACAATTGATCCTTCCAGAGGAGAATGCTTAGATGCGCTCGTTTCACACCACCGCACTGATTCTGGGGCTTGCCGCCCCTGCCTTGGCCCAAACCGACGAATCGAGTTGGAGCCTGAGTCGCCTCGGCGGCCTTGATTCGTTGATGGGAGAGATCGTTGCTCTGCTTTCCACTGTGCTGCTTTTCGACTTTGGCACCGGCCTGCCGCTGATCGTCGCCGTGCTGCTGTTTGGCGGCATCTTCTACAGCTTTTACTTCGGCTGGTTTTCCATCCGAGCCTTCCGCCATGCCATCGACATCGTGCGCGGGATCTACGACGACCCCAACGACCCCGGTGAAATATCGCACTTCAAGGCGCTGGCCAGCGCGCTTTCTGCAACCATCGGCCTCGGTAATATCGCCGGTGTCGCCGTCGCCATCGGCACCGGCGGCCCCGGGGCGTTGGTCTGGATGATCGTCACTGCGATCTTCGGCATGTCCTCAAAATTGGCCTCCTGTACCCTGGCAATTATGTATCGCACAATTCAAAGCGATGGGCGGGTCACCGGCGGCCCCATGTACTACCTTGAAAAAGGGCTTGAACTGCGGGGGTTCAAACGACTAGGCCGCACTCTCGCCATACTCTTCGCCATACTCTGTATTGGCGGTGCGCTCGGCGGTGGCAATATGTTTCAATCGAACCAGACCGTCGAAGCGCTCGGCGTAGTCAGCCCCCTCTTCAAAACCTATGATTGGCTCTTCGGGTTGATTCTCGCCGCACTGGTCGGCGCAGTCATCATCGGCGGCATCCAACGCATCGCCAGCGTAACCTCTCGCCTCGTTCCGACCATGTGCATCCTCTATGTGCTCAGCGCCCTCTTCATTATCTTGAGCAATATTGGCGAAGTGCCCGCGATGTTCGTGCTCATCTTTAGCGAGGCCTTTTCCGGCCAAGCGGTAGAAGGCGGTATTTTGGGCATAGCGATTATCGGTATCACTCGCGCCGCCTTCTCCAACGAGGCCGGCATCGGCTCGGCGGCTATCGCGCACGCAGCGGCCAAAACCGAGGAGCCGGCGCGCGAGGGCATCGTTGCAATGATCGGCCCCTTTATCGATACGATCGTCATCTGCACCATGACCGCGCTGGTCGTGCTTTTAACCGGTGTCTACAAGGACCCCAACTTGCAAGGCAAAGGCGCGGAGATGACCGCCACCGCCTTCGGCTCGGCCATCCCGGGTGCGGAAATCGCATTGGCCATCATTATCTGCCTCTTCGCCTACTCGACAATGATCTCCTGGGAATACTATGGCGAACGCGCGTGGGAATACCTCTTCGGCGGCGGCTCGCTGTTGATCTTCCGCCTGCTCTTTGTCCTCTTTGTCTGGATCGGCGCCGTCAGTCAGTTGGCTAATGTCATCAGCTTCTCAGACCTGATGATCCTCAGCATGGCCTTTCCCAATATCATCGGCGGGATTATCCTCAGTCCCTTGATCAAACAGAAGCTGCAAGAATATTGGGCACGACTGCAACGCGGCGAAATGCGGCGTTTCAAATAGGCGCCTTGCGCTGCCGCGTGATTAATGTATCATCACGAACCAATAGTCCAGTGTGCCTTCCATTACCACCAACGTCGTTTTTCCTCTAATGAGACCCATGATCTTTTACATGCTCCTCGCCGTCGCCGTGCCACTTTTCGCCGAGGAGCCGACGCAACTTGATGTCCTCCTTCTAGAAGAAAGCCTCCACCCTGAGCTTCTGCATTTCACCGCGACACTCGCACCGCTGCGAGAAGCCGAATTGGCGCTTGAGGTTCCAGGCGAGGTAAATACCCGCCCCGCCGAGTTGGGCCAAAGGGTCGAACCGGGTCAGGAACTGCTCACACTGAACCGGCGTCGGTTCAAAATCCAAAAGCAGCTCAGGAACGCCGAATTACAAGGCGCGCAAAGCCAGTTTGAACTCGCCGAATTAAATTTCCAGCGCACCGAAATTCTGCACCGCGACAGCACCCTGAGCCAAGAGGCGGTCGATCAATCCCGTTACCAACGCGACGCGGCCCAGAGCTTAAGGGATATGGCTAGTGCGAGGCTAGCTTTGGCTCGCTTAGACCTGATGGCGAGCTCGATCCGCGCCCCGTTCGCCGGCGTGGTCGCCGCCCTTCATGTCGAGATAGGAGAGAGAGTCGCTGCTGGACAGGCCGTCCTGCGACTCGCCGCACGCGACACTGTCGTCCTACACGCCCACGTTTCGGCTACTGCACTCAACAAGCTCAAAATCGGCCTATCGGCAAAAGTTGAACCAGCAGACGGGCGACCGGTCTTCTTCGCGAGCATCACCCATATAGGCCAAGTCGCCGACCCAACATCACGACGATATCCCATAAAGCTTTTAGCGGCAGATCCCGGCGGCCCCCTGGGCATACTCGCCTCACTCACTGTCAATTGTGAACAGAACCTGCGCGGCGTCGAATTGCCAGCCACTGCGCTGCGCTTTCGCTCGAACCGAGCGTACACCTATATCGTCGCCGGTTCGGGTCACAGCGGCGAATTAATAGAACGCCAGGTTGAGATCGGCGCGGAGTTGTCCGGCGGCCGGTTCTTCATCACCGATGGCCTGGCCCCGGGCGACCGAGTCGTCGAATTCGGATCCGTCCCTTTCGCGCCTGGCCAGACCGTACAAATTGCCCGGACCCGGCGCCTGCAGCAGGAACGCGTCGGGCAATGAGCATTTTTTTTCGCTGGATAGTCCACAATCCGCTCATCGCCAACCTACTGACCTTCTGCCTACTGCTCGGGGGCGGGATCGCCTACCGAACCATGCCGCAAGAATATCTGCCCCCGGTAAACCTCAAATGGCTGATCGCCGTGCTCTCCTACCCCGGCGTCTCGGCGGCCGATATCGAGCAGATCATTACCCGCCCCGTCGAAGACGAGCTCGAAGAAATAGACTTCGTCAACCAGTTCAACTCCACCAGCACCGAAGGCAGCGTCGAGTTCTCCATGCAGTTCGAGGATATTTCGCTAGATGAATTCGAACGCCAATACCAGGAAGTCCGCCAAGGGGTCGACCGCGCCGACCTACCGGACGGCGTGCTCGACCCCTTCTACATAAAAATTAAATCATCCAACTTCATCCCCCTAGTACAGATCGCATTGACCGGCGGCGCGAAAATCGACTACCACCAACTTCGCCACCGTGCCGAAGAGTTGCGCGATAGCATCGAGAGCTTCTGGGAGGTCGACCGCGTTTTCCTTTACGACGACCGCGAACGCCAGATCCATGTCGAAGTCGACCCACCGAGCGCCCGCGCGCTCAGCCTGAGTCTGGACGACCTCGGCCGGGCACTCGAAATGAGCAACCTCGACCTACCCGCCGGTACTCTGGAACTAGGTTCGAGCGAGTATCTTATCCGCAGCGCGGATCAGTTCCGCAGCTTGCGCGACATCAGGGCGGCCATAGTCCGCCCCGACCCCTTAGGTGACCACGTGCGCCTCAATCAGGTAGCGACGGTCCGCGACACCTATGCCCGCGAGGAGGCGCGGTCCCGACTCAACGGCCAGCGCAGTATCGCCCTCGGCGTTACCAAGAAAGACGTCGGCTCGTCGTTGGACCTGCTCGACAAAACCCACGCGTTATTGGCCGAATTCGCCGTCGGCCTGCCCCCTGGGATCGGAGTCGAGCTGGTCAATGACACGTCGATCCGCGTCAGAAATGCCCTCAGCAACCTGCAGATTAACGCGCTCGCCGGCGGCCTGTTAGTAGTCTTCGTGCTTTGGATGTTTTTGGGGTTGCGCAACAGCCTGCTGGCCGCCGTCGGCATTCCGGTCGCGTTCGCTTTCGCTTTCGTCTTGCTCAAACTCACCGGCGCCTCGATCAACGAGAATACGCTCTTCGGCCTGGTACTCGTATTGGGCATGGTCGTCGATGACGCCATCGTGGTCATTGAAAACGTCTACCGGTATATTCAGGCCGGCCACCAACGCCGCCAAGCCGCGATCGAAGGCACTCGCGAAGTTCTCGCACCGGTGCTGACCTCAACGTTGACGACCATCGCCGCTTTCATGCCATTAGTCTTGCTGCCTGGCACCATCGGCGAATTCCTGCAAGTCGTGCCCATCACCGTCAGCCTAACCCTGCTTGCCTCGCTGGTCGAGTGTTTCGCTATTTTGCCTTCGCACATCGCGGACTACGGCGGCAACCGCGACAGCCGCAGCCCACTCGACGAGCCCATGGCGCGGCTAACCCGCGCCTACCAGGCCCTGCTCAGCCGAATCCTGCCCTCCTGGCCGCGCTATGCCATAGCACTAGGTGTCCCCCTGTCGATCTTCGCAGCCTCCGCCTATATCTTCCCGCAATTGCGCCAAGAGCTCTTCAGCTCCGATCCGCAAAGTTATTTTGCCGTCTGGCTAAAATTGCCCGAGGGCACTGCACTCAATGAAACGGACCGCCATACCCGCATACTCGAAGCCGCCGTCCGCCGCCTACCGCCGGATGACCTGGCCCTCGTCGAACGTATCCTGGTCAACGTCGGCGTACAAAACGCCGCCGACCGCTCCTACCTACGCCCCAATTTTGCCGAGCTTGTCGTCGACGTCACCGACGGCCCCGAAATGACCGATAAGTTACAACGAATGGTCGCCTTTGTTCGCGACGAAGCCCGCGACCTCGGCTACGATGACGAAGTAGTACAAGTCAAGATCATCCAGACCGGACCGCCGAAAGATGCCCCACTGGAAGCAAAAATTCAGGGCGATGATTTTGCTGCCTTGGAAGAAATCGCCACTCTGCTCAAAACACACCTAAAAACCTACCCGGGCTTGGTCTCTATTGACGACGACTTCACCGCAGGTAAAAACGAGCTCATTTTCCGCCTGCGCCACGAGGAAGCACGTCGGCTGGGGTTAAACGCGGCTGATGTCGGAGGAGCACTGCAAGGGGCATTGCGGGGACGTCCCTCCGGAGTCTATCGCGCCGACGACGAGGAAATGCCCATCCTGGTCCGCTATCGCCCCGACTGGTTCCAAACGGGTGCGGACTTGCAGGACCTCGAAATTCGCACTCCCGCCGGCGGATTCGTCAACCTCGGTTCGGTCGCCGACCTCGAGCGCGGCGTCGGCTATAGTGAGATCAAACGCCGGGACTTTCGCCGTACGGTCACGGTCTTCGCCGACGAAGCCCCTGACGCCCTTGGGACTGCGGCCCCGGCCATTGAGGGCCTACGCGGTTATTTTGAGCGCGAAGTCGCTCCTGCCTACCCGGGCTACAACCTCATATTTGGCGGCCAATTTCAGGAGTTCGAGCGCAGTTTCGACAACATAATTCTACTTTTCAGTTTCGGCGCCTTGTGCATCTTCTTTATTCTCGTGGTGCAGTTCCGCTCTCTGCTCCAACCCTTTATCATTCTCACCACCATCCCCTTCGCCCTCGCCGGTGCTCTACTCGGCCTGGTGCTCGGCGGCTTTCCCCTCTCGATCACGGTTATCTATGGTATGGTCGGGCTCTCCGGCGTCGTTGTAAATGATTCAATCGTGCTCATCAGCTTTATCAACACCGCCCGGGCAAAGGGTGATGAACGGCTTACCGCGATACTGGCCGGGGCGGGCAAACGCCTCAGGCCCATTATCCTCACGACGGTCACGACTATCGGCGGCGTGCTACCCATCGCCTTGGGTTTGCTAGGTAAATCCGAAGTTTGGTCACCACTAGCTACACTGATCGTCTTTGGCCTCGGTGCCGCCTCGGCACTGATGCTGATCGTTATCCCCTGTCTCTATTTCGTCGTGGAAGATGTGCGAGATTTTTTTCGCCTCCGGACCGCCATACTCGGACAAATATTGCACGAAAAAGAATAACGGAGAGCTAAGACGCCGATGGGGATTTAGTCTGCTACCGAAGTCGGTCGCGTCAGATCCATACCCAACGATTTAGGAAAGCGCAGTTTTACCGGCACCGTCGCCGCGGTGCTGTCGGTAAAACCTTTGATCGCCGCAAACCCGATTTCGTAGAGACTGGCCGGGTTCCATAACAACCACCCGCGCGCACCGCCGTCTTCGGCACCGTGCAACTGCTCAGTGACATAAAGCGAATCAAAATCCGTGACCCGATAATCAAAGGACTGGATCCAGGGGCGCACCAGCACATCGTGCTCAGTGGCTAATTTTTGCAAGCGCTGGCACCCTTGTAAAAGGAAGTAGTAGGGATAATCGACCGGACGGTCGATACGCTCAAATCCATCCTCAAAATGTGAGGGATAGAGCATAGGGCTGACCGCGTCGAGATGCGGCAGCAAGTCGGGCAAGTGTTGCCCGATCGTTCGTCGGTCCGCCTCCCGTCCCCACGCCGCGACCCCGAAAATATCGGCCGAGAGCAATACCCCCATAGGCTCGAGTACGCGCTCGACCTCTGTGACAAAATCAGTAATGATGCGGTCTTTCGGCACCACTGCGGGGTCAAATGCGAAAACGGCGTCGGCCAAATTCCCTTCCGTCGGAAAGCGCACATAGTCGAGCTGTATCTCGTCGACGCCCAACTCCGCCACTTCACGCACTATGGCCAAGAGATACTCCTGCACCTGAGGCAGCGACGGATCGACCCAATTACTTTTACCGCGTTCGGACCACAGCCCCGGGCCCTCGCGCGAAAAAGGCACAAAATCGGGGCGTTGCCGAGCCAATCGGGCGTCGTAAAAACACGTCAACCGCGCCACGACATGAATATTGCGCCGGTGCAGCGCGTCGAGCATTTTGGCCGGTTGCGCGATCGGCGCCCGCTGGCCAGCGCCGATTTCCAAGGCTAGCGGCACCGAAGAAGCATACCCGAGATTCCCATAGCGGTCCTTGACGTCAAAGACGACGGTATTGCCCCCTGCCGCCACCAAAGCATCCGCCAAAGTGAGCATCCTACGACTACCGGCCAGTGCAGCGGTGATATAGATGCCCCGCGCGGCAAAATTAGTACCACGGATAACCGGTTGGTCCAATAATTCCGCATAACTCAGCGAAACATCCAGAAGCTGCCCCATCTGAATCGCATCGCCTTGCAACCCATTTTCCCGCTTGATCCTATCGACAAGTTCCCCCGCCGTGTACTCGGTGCTATAACGCAAGAGTCGATGGGCGATCGCCAAAAGCGAATCGCCCGGACGCACAGTCAACACCGTATCGCGCACCGCGACTTGCGCTTCGAGCGCGGGCGCTAAAAAACAAAAAATAAGGCAAACTAAAAAAACCAAGGATTACTCCAGGAGCGGCAAAAATTAACAAATTGAAAATAAAATACTTAGACGCAGAACTAGGCCACTTACGCCAGAAAAAGCAAGTGGCCTATTAAATTGTCACTGACAAGTGATTTAACAGATAAAAAAATGGACTAAGTTATAGTTCTTCTTAGCCTTGCACTAATCTAGGGTGCCTCAATAAACCCTTCTCCTGCCCCCTCCAGCCATTCTCGATCTTCCGCCAGGTAAATCTCCTCGATTACCAGGTCGGCAAAGGCCTCCGACCAATGCTCGAAGCCCACTTTTCCCTCCTGTTCTTGCATGCGCAGTTGGGCGACAAAGGCAAAACGATTCAGCGCAAAGGTTAGGGTCGCGACCTTACCGCCCTTTAGATCCACTTCCAATTGCTGGGTCTGGCCGCCATACTGTAAATCGATCCAATGTTGACCCGCCGGCAAATTGTGGAAGAGCAAGCCCTGATAGCCCCGTTTAAGCAATTCTAGCGTATAGCGGCCATCCAGGCGAATCATAATATCCTCGAGGATCTCGCTACCGATAGGGGCCTGGACCAGCGCCAACGAAGCATCTAGATCAGAGAAGAGCTCTTCGGTGTCTATATCATAGGCCACCGATCCGCTTTCGCGCGCGGGCTCCTGCAACGCGACCTTGGGTTTTTGGCCCTGCATCCAAGCGGGCGGCGGCAATTTCGGCGTCATGCCACCATCGCGGGTGAGCGCGTAGACCACGATATTGCTCCCGGCCATCAGCGAATAAGTCACCGGCTCAGTGCCGTCATTCTCAGAGTTTAAACTGGCCATCCAATGCTGTTGCAACCCGAGATCACTGAGCACCGCGACCAAATCGCCGTCAACTTCGACGCCCCACAAGCCCTGCGGCGACGGCACTCCATCATCACCCAATTCGCTAGTTTGCGGGTTAAAAGTAACATCTTGCTGAGCGGCGAGCAGGTCCTGCCGATTCGAGACCGGGTAGTACCAGGTCGGATTACTGCCCACATTGGGCACCTGCGCCTTATCCTCACCCGGAAAGCCGCCACCGAATTCATAGAAAGAATGGTAGATCATATGCGAAGTTGGAATGGGTGCCAATTGCGCCTCGACACCCAGAATCGAGCGCAGATGCCGGGTCATCTCGCGCAAAAAGCGGTTGTTGCCTTCGATAAAGAGAAAGCCGCCCTCGTGCAAATAGCGTCCCAAAAGCGCTTTTTCTTCTTCGCTGAACATGGTCAACACTTCATCGCGATAGGGGATCAGCCCGCCGCCCTGAAAAAGGAAATGTATGGGATCCTTGAGCAGTTTTTCCGAGAGAAAATGTTCGTAGGTCTCGTTGCTGACCCGCGCCAAAAGCCTCGTGTGATCACGCAAATAGCGGCTCATCGCGTCGAGCGCGCCGCGCCCGGAGCCGGCCCCGTAAACGTGCACCTGGGTGAAGTTGACATAGCCGGCCAGATCCCGCCGGCTGCCCGGGTCGCGAATAACGGCGGCGTGATCCTTGTTTGCTCGTGCCAAATCGACCATCCGCAACAGGTCCATCGAAGCAATGCCCATGCTGTCAGCCAAACCCAGCGCCGAAGGCGAGATCATCTTTACCCGCTCGAAAACTGGTTCATCTTCTTTGGCGCCGCTGGCAATCTCGCGCAGGGCCAGCGGCGCTTGCTGTGTCTCTATCTCGGGCGCGGTCGTCTCGAGCCGGAGATCCTGCTCGCGTATCTCCGCCGCCTGCTCTTCAGGCCGTTGCAAATACTCCATCTCGACTTGGGGCGCTTCGGTATCCTGCTTTGGCAGCGCGCTCAGGCGGCGAGGCTTGAACTGCGGCGGAATCAGTGAAATACGCGCGCGAAAAGACTCCGCGTCAAGCTCGTCCAGCCACAGGTCGCGCGTCATATAAAGCCCGGCCAAATGCAGAAGCACCGATATCAGCAAGCAGGCCCAGATGATATTTTTTTTCAGCACGGAAGCACTCTTTCTGCAGCGCCGTCCCTGTGGACGGTCGCGATCTTGGTCCATCTTCTAACGATCATACAACGGGTAAGTTCCCCCCAATAGATGCACAAATGACGCTTAAAGATAGCAATTTTAACACATTCGCCCCTGATGCCATAAATAGCTGTAACAAAATGTCTTTTTGCATAGAAAACACCCTCATATTATCTTCTTATGACCGTCTGACCAGTGCTTATTACGCCTGTAAAACGGCCAACGCAAAGGAATTATCCCAACGATGAACGAAAGCGAAGATCTAAAAGCCGAAGTACACGAGTGGCTCGAATCGCTAGATTATGTATTAGCCAATAGAACACCCGAGCAAGTCAACTACCTATTGCAGCAACTACAGACCCGAACCGCAGCAGCCGGTATCGACCTGCCCTTCAATGCCAATACCCCCTATCTCAACACGATAAACCGCGAACAACAGCCCCCCTATCCGGGCAGCCGTGAAATCGAGCGCCGCATCAAAAATATCGTGCGCTGGAACGCCATGGCGATGGTCACCCGCGCCAACCGCGACAAGGCGGCCCCCGGCGGTCATATCTCGACCTACGCCTCTTCGGCAACGCTCTACGAGGTCGGCTACAACCACTTCTTCCGCGCCCCCAGCAACGGGCATCCCGGCGACCAAATATATTTCCAGGGGCACGCCGCGCCCGGGATGTATGCCCGCGCCTTCGTCGAGGGCCGCCTGAGCGAGCGCAACCTAGAGAACTTCCGCCGTGAGTTACAAGAGGGCGGCGGCCTGTCTTCCTACCCGCACCCCTGGCTGATGCCCGATTTCTGGCAGTTTCCCACCGTCTCGATGGGCCTGGGGCCAATTCTGTCGATCTACCAAGCGCGCTTCAACCGCTATCTCGAACACCGCGGTCTCAAATCAGCCGACGACGGAAAAGTCTGGGCCTTTTTGGGTGACGGTGAGTGCGACGAGCCCGAGAGCTTAGGTGCAATCACTCTGGCCTCGCGCGAAAACCTCGACAACCTCATCTGGGTCGTAAACTGCAACCTACAACGCCTCGACGGCCCGGTGCGCGGCAATGGCAAGATCATTCAGGAACTCGAGGCCGCCTTCCGCGGGGCCAACTGGAATGTCATCAAAGTAGTCTGGGGCGACGACTGGGATCCACTGCTCGAAAAGGACACTGATGGTCGCCTCGCCCAGCGTATGAACGAGGTCGTCGACGGCCAATACCAGAAATACTCGGTCTCCGACGGCGATTATATCCGCAAGGACTTCTTCGGCGCCGACCCGCAGTTGGCCAAAATGGTCGAAAACTACACCGACGATCAATTGCAGAAGATGCGCCGCGGCGGCCACGACCCCGAAAAGGTATACGCCGCCTTTCAGCAGGCCGTCACGCACCAGGGCGCTCCCACCGTCATCCTCGCCAAAACCATCAAGGGCTATGGTTTGGGCGAAGCGGGTGAGGGCAAGAATATTGCCCACAACCAGAAAAAGCTCAACGAAGACGAGATTCGCATCTTCCGCACGCGCTTCGGCATACCCATCTCCGACGACGAAATCGCCGAGACGCCCTTCTATCGGCCTGCCGAAGACAGCCCGGAGATGGCGTATATCCGCGAACACCGCGAAAAACTTGGAGGTGCCGTACCAGCGCGCCACGTACAGGCTGCACCACTGGTCATGCCCCCTGAGGAGATGTGGGAAGAATTCAAAAAGAGTTCGGGCGACCGCGAACTCGCCACCACCATGGCCTTTGTCTCGATAATGCGCAAACTAATGCAGGACAAAGAGCTTGGCAAGCTCGTTGTACCGATCATCCCCGACGAGTCGCGTACCTTCGGTATGGATCCGCTCTTCCGCCAATTCGGCATATATTCGAGCAGGGGGCAGTTATACGAGCCGGTCGACAAGGACGTGATCGCCTATTACAAAGAAGCGACCGATGGCCAGATGCTCGAAGAGGGCATCACCGAGGCCGGTTCGATGTCCTCCTTTATCGCCGCCGGCTCCGCCTACGCGACACACGGCATCAACACCATCCCCTTCTTTATCTACTATTCGATGTTCGGTATGCAGCGCATCGGCGACCTGGTCTGGCTGGCCGGCGATATGCGCGTCAAAGGTTTTATGGTCGGCGGCACCGCTGGGCGCACCACCCTCAACGGCGAGGGCCTCCAGCACGAAGACGGCCAGAGCCACCTGTTGGCCTATCCTGTGCCCAACCTCGAAGCCTACGATCCGGCCTTCGGTTATGAGATCGCCGTCATCGTCCGCGAGGGCATCCGCCGGATGTATGTCGAGCAAGAAGACATCTTCTACTATATGACGGTCGAAAACGACCCCTATCCAATGCCGGAAATGCCCGACGGGGTCGAAGAGGGCATTCTCAAAGGCATGTACAAATTCAAGACTTCGACCAAAAAACGCGCCAAGCTCAAGGCCAACCTCTTCGGCAGCGGCGCCATTATGAACAGCGCCCTGGAGGCGCAGAAAATTCTCGAGGAAGACTACAAGGTCAGTGCCGATGTCTGGAGCATCACCAGCTATAAGGCCCTGCACCGCGACTGTCTTGACGCCGAGCGCTGGAACCGTATGCATCCCGGCGGCAAAACCCGACTCAGCTATTTAGAACAGTGTCTCGAAAAAGAAAGCGGCGTCTATGTCATGGCTTCGGACTATGTCAAAGCGTTGCCCGAGTCCATCGCTCGTTGGTTTCCCAACCCTCCCGTCGCCTTGGGCACCGATGGTTTTGGGCGCAGCGAAAGCCGCGAAGCCCTGCGCGACCACTTCGAAGTGGATGCCCGCTTTATCGTGTTGGGTGCGCTAAACGCCCTTGCCCGCCAGGGGGAGATAGATGTCGCGGTGGTAAAGAAAGCCATGAAAGACCTCAAGATTGATCCCGAGAAAGCCAATCCGGCCTATCTATAAGCAATACCGGTTTTGTATCTATGACATTCACTTAGACTAGCCCTAAAGAGATTGCCTACGCTATGCCGATAGAATTTGCACTGCCCGACTTGGGCGAAAACATTGAGAACGGCGACGTCGTCAGCGTCCTCGTCGCCGTCGGCGACACACTCATCGAAGACCAGACCATCATCGAGCTCGAAACCGACAAGGCCGTTATCGAGGTCCCTTCCTCTATAAGCGGCACCGTTACCGAGATCCTCGTACAGCAGGGCGACACTATCACCGTCGGGCAAGCCATAATCAAAGTCGAAACATCCGCAGCAGCCGCACCTTCTGCTGCGCCGGCGCCACCCCCTGCGATCGAAACGCAAGCAGAAGCAGCCATACCTGCGCCGCAACCGGCACCTGCGGCACCCACACCGACCTCAGCAGGCCCGATAGAATTCGCCTTGCCCGATTTGGGCGAAAATATCGAAAACGGCGACGTCGTCAACATACTGGTCGCCGTCGGCGACACACTCGCCGAAGACCAACCCGTCATCGAGCTCGAAACCGACAAAGCCGTTATCGAGGTTCCCTCCTCCATAAGCGGCACCGTCACCGAAATCCTCGTACAGCAGGGCGATACTATCGCCGTCGGGCAAGCCATAATCAAAGTCGAAACAGATGCCGCAACCGCGCCTTCTGCTGCGCCGGCATCGACGGCCGGATCTCAAGGAAGTACAGCTACTCCTGCACCCGCACCTTCACCCGGCACCCCTCCTGCTGCACCAGCGGCCGCAACACCGACAGCACCGATAACCGCCTCGGCGACAACAACACCGACCAAGCTGGTACCGGCCGCACCTTCGACCCGTCGTTTGGCGCGCGAGATCGGCATCGACATTACACAAGTCAAGGGTTCCGGCCCCGGTGGCCGCCTCTCGATAGACGACGTCAAAGCGCATTCGAAAAAACTGCACGAGTCACCGAGCGCGGCTCCTAGTATCGCCCAAGCCGCGCCGCTGCCCGACTTCAGCCAATGGGGCAAGATCGACCGTCAGCCGATGAGCAAGGTGCGCCAGATAACCGCCCAGCGCCTCGTACAGGCCTGGTCGACAATCCCGATGGTCACGCAATTCGACAAGACCGACACCACCGACCTGGAAAAATGGCGCAAAGAATATGGCAAGAAGGCCGAGGCCGCCGGCGGCAAACTGACCCCGACGGCGATTATCATCAAGGTCCTCGGCGCAGCGCTCAGAGCCTTCCCGCAATTCAATGCCAGCATCGATATCGCCAGCCAGGAAATCATCTACAAGAGCTACTGCAATATCGGTATCGCCGTCGATACCCCGCACGGCTTGTTGGTTCCCGTCGTGCGCGACGTCGACCAGAAAAACATTATCGAACTCTCGGTCGAATTGGGTGAGATGGCGCAGAAAACCCGCGATCGTAAAGTCGGGCCCGCCGATATGCAGGGCGGCTCGATCACCATCAGCAATGTCGGCTCGATGGGCGGCACCGCCTTTACACCCATCGTCAACCCGCCCGAGGTGGCGATTTTGGGGGTGGCGCGTTCGAGCATCGAACCCACCTATGTCGACGGCGAGTTATTGCCGCGGACCATCCTTCCGCTCTCGCTCAGCTATGACCATCGCCTGATTGACGGCGCCGACGGCGCTCGTTTCCTGCGCTGGATCTGCGCGGCTCTCGAAAATCCCTTCGTCGTCCTCCTAGAAGGCTAAGCCCATATGAACACGACTAAACTGGCCGTCATCGGCGGCGGTCCCGGCGGCTATGTCGCCGCATTCAAAGCTGCCGACCTGGGCTTAGACGTCACCCTAATCGACGAAGCAGTCAACCCCGGCGGCGTCTGCCTCTATCGCGGTTGCATTCCTTCCAAAGCCCTATTACATATCGCCAAATTGCTCAATGAATCGAGGGCGGCGGAAAAGTGGGGGGTGAAATTTGCCGAACCTGAGATAGACCTGGACCGCTTGCGGGAGTGGAAGAACGAGGTCATCACCAAGATGACCGGGGGATTGGGCCAACTAGTCAAAGCGCGCAAACTCAAGCATATACAGGGCCGCGCCCGCTTTGTCGATGCCCACACCCTGCACATTGACAAAGCCGACGGCGACCAAGATCAACTGCAGTTCGAAAATGCCATCCTCGCCACCGGTTCACGCCCGGCGGTGCCCGGCGTCTTCCGCCTCGACACCGACCGCATCATGGACTCGACCGGAGCACTCGAACTCAACGACATCCCCGCCTCGATGCTCGTGGTAGGGGGGGGCATCATCGGCATGGAACTCGGCCAGGCCTACGCGGCGCTTGGCACTAAAGTCTCCGTCGTCGAAATGCTGCCGGGGCTGATCCCCCCAGCCGACCGGGACTTGGTCAAACCACTGCAGAACATGGTTGCCGAACGCTTTGAGGAAGCCATGCTCAACACCCAGGTGACCCAACTCGAAGAAGGCCCAGACGGGCTTACCGTGCACCTGCAGGAGTCCGACGGCAAAAAAAGCGCCAAAACCTATGACAAAATCCTGCTCTCCGTCGGCCGAGTACCCAATAGCGGCGATATCGGCCTAGAGGCCACTGCCATAGCCGTCGACGAACGCAATTATGTGCAAGTCGACGGCCAGATGCGCACTGCTGAACCCTCGGTCTTTGCCATCGGCGACCTCGTCGGCGCCGGCCTGGCACACACCGCCTCGCACCAAGGCGCGATGGTCTCCGAGATCATCGCCGGCCACGACAAACTGGTCTTTGAACCGAATGCAATTCCCAGTGTCGTCTACACCGACCCGGAAATTGCCTGGTGCGGCCTCACCGAAGAAGAAGCCAAGAAGATCGGCCGCCGTATAAAGGTCGCGCGCTTCCCTTGGGCTGCTTCGGGGCGCGCCACAACCCAAGATACCAACGATGGCGTCACGAAGCTGCTCATCGACCCGGAAACCGACCGAGTATTGGGCGTCGGCATCGCCGGTAGCGGCGCCGGTGAACTGATTGCCGAAGGCGTATTGGCAATAGAGATGGCGGCATTGGCCTCCGATATCCAATTATCGATCCATCCGCACCCGACGCTCTCCGAAACGGTGATGGAAGCGGCTGAAGTCCACTACGGCCAGAGCCCTCACCTCTACGCTCCTAAACGACTTTAGACTACATCGCAAAACCGAAGCGCCGGTCGCGTAGAAATATTTTGACCCCTGCGACGAGTTCCACCTTGTCTCCGTCAAATGCCCGATTGAGATCCAGCTCCGATTCATCTTCGCGCGTATTGTGACATAATCATAGGGGTTTAGGCTGGGCAAGACGACAAATTGGCAACGTTCCAACAATCGCAGGTGCAATCCCTCAACAAAATCCAGCACGACTTCCGGCCCGGCAGTTCATCACTATGCAAACCCACTGTCAGTAAAATTTGTGCTTCAACCACCGTACCCAATATTAATCCTTGAACAAAATAATCATCGCATTCGGCCACTAATTGCATCGAGCCCAACCCCACCAAACGCTGCTATAAGTGGGGGAAATCGCGCTTTTCCATATTTTTATATCCGGGCAAACTTTTCTCGACTATCTAGCCTCGAGGGAAATTATTTCCATTTATTATCATCATTTTAAATAATATAAATAACTATTTTACAGTATTTTAAATGTCATTTCAGCACCGGCATGGACTTTGCATATATCTTTAGCATTACCTATTAAAACCAATGCAATAACCATGAATAATACACCTCTATCTCCTCAGTTTGGCCCNNNNAAGTGCGCCGCCATATTCAAGCCTTAGAGCAGGCGGAAAAAAATGCGGCCGGCAAAGCTCCTTTCGCCGATTTGCTCAAAGCATCGATCGACGATCAAAATGGCAAAAAGCCCTCTTGATCGCCCCCTGCACGCAAAGGGCTGATATTTTCCACTTGGCTCATTGCAACTCTTTAGCGTATTTTTGGTTTTCAGTGTAGGTATACTATTTTCCTCACCTTAGGTCCCGATTTAAATGACCGACCAGGCTAAATTAGCGTGGAAAACGCTAGGCCTGAGCATGCTGGTACTATTGCCTTTCGCGACCCATCTTTATTTTTCGGGGGTCATCGAGTACCGCGCTCCGGCCGACGGCGATATTGCCGAGCTCATCGCCCAGGAGCGCTATGCCCTGGCCTATCGCCAGCTGATGCGGCTCGACCTAGGTGAACTGCCTCTCCCAGACCAGACCCGTATCCAGTTGCAACGGGCGATCTGCGAACGTCAACTCAAAAAACCTGACCGCGCCTACGCCCGGCTGCACGACCTACCCGACGACCTACCTTATCTAGGAGAGTACCGCCGTTTTTGGATGGCCCGTTCACTGGAGGATATGGGCGAGACACGCGGTGCGGTCGCCGCCTATCAAGACTTCTTAATCACCGCGCAGAACTCAATTTTGCAGCACTCCTCCCGCCTGCACTTAGCGACCCTCTATCGGATCGACGAGCAACCTGCCAAAGCCCTGGCCCTTTACGAAGAGCAACTGGCAGCAAGTCCGAATCAGGCACCGCACCTGCTCTATCAACTCGCCGCGACCAGCGACGAGCAAAAGGATCCGCAGCAAGCGCAAAAATGGCGGCTGCAACTCATTGAAGACCATCCCAAGTCCCAGCAAGGCCTCAAGACCCTTAACAAGCTGCCGCGATCACTGGATGCCCGCACGACCTATGCCTCCGCCCTTGTTCGCTACAGCCAAGAGCAGTTCGACAAGGCCGTCAAAGGTTTTGATCGCTTTATCCGTTCGTATCCCCGCGACCAGCGCGTGGCCGAAGCCCGCTTTATGCTCGGCAGAGCCTATCTCGCCGCCGGCAATTACGACAACGCTGAAAAAACCTTCAACGAAGTTTACGACAAATACGGCCGCCCGTCGGCCCTCTACCGTATCGCCGGTATCCAGGTGCGCCGCAATCGCGAAGAAGAGGCCGTCGCCAGCTATGAGCGTTTCGTCAAACGCTTCCCCCAACACGACCTGGCCGACGATGCCCTCTGGCAGTCGGCGAAGGCCCTCGAACGCAACAACCACTTCGACCGCGCCGAAAAATATTATCGCCACCTGGCCGAGGAAGCGGGCTGGAGCATAGGTTTCACGTTCTATTGCCGGGAGGAATACCGCAAAGCACTCGTGGTTTTTGAACGCCTAAGTAAACTGGCGCGCGAAGAACATATCGTCGACCAATGCCTCTATTGGGCCGGCAAGAGCGCCACCCAGTTGGGCCAGGACGATAAAGCGACAACGCTCTACCGCCGAGCCGCCGCCGGCTTTCCGCGTTCCTACTACTCGTCCCGCGCCGTCAAATTAGGGTACTTAGACCGAATCCAGGTCAAGAGCCGCCCGCTGGCGACCATGCGACCACGCCCCGAAGACGAGGCCAGACTCAAGGGCATGCAGTCTCTACAACGTGCGGGAGCGCTATACCAGTTGGGGCTGAGGCAACTGTCCAAGGCCGAGATGCTACAAGCCACCCGCGTCAATCGCGGCAATACGGCGGCCTTGAAAGTCATCCGCGACCGCTATGAGGCCCTAGGCTTCCTCGACCGGGCATTGCGGCTGTCGATGCGAATCTTCGTCGACGGCCAGGAGCCAGACGAACTGCCGCGGATCTACCCCGATTATTATTGGGACCAAGTAGTCGCCGCCTCCGCCGAGGCCAAGATCGACCCTTTTCTAGTACTTTCGGTTATCCGCCAGGAGAGTACCTTCAACGAAGGCGCCGTATCAAGGGCGGGCGCGATGGGCCTGATGCAGATCATGCCGCACACCGGGCAAACTCTGGCCAACACATTGGGCATACCGCACTTCGAACACCGTTCGCTGTTTGACCCCGTCGTCTCCATCCGCCTCGGCAGTTATTTTCTCGGCGACCAGGTGCGCCAATTTACCGAAGGACCGGCCGCCGAGATGGGCTTCGAGCTGGGACTAGCCGCCTACAACGCCGGCCCGCACAACGCCCGCAAATGGCTCGACCGCTTCCCCTTCGAGGATATAGACGCCTTCGTCGAGCGCATCCCCTACCAAGCTGGTCCTCAAAAACTACGCCATCTACAAGGCCCTATCGAATGACGCCTGAACAAGATTCAAGCAAAGAGAAAAAGAGCAAGCTGATCGAGGATATCTTCACTCTGCTCTGTATCGTCAGCCTCTGGCCGGTAGTTTTGGGTTGGACCGAGGCAATCTACCAGTATCTGCTCTACGTAGCGCTGGTTGGACTGGTCTATATCTTCATCCGCCGCATTCGCCGCTTCCACGCCGCCCGCGACGCCATCGACGAAAGCACAGACGAAGGGCCGCAAATAGAAGCAGTACCAGACCCGGGCAATCGAGATAACTAATTGAGAATCTGTGACAGAAAATGCCGATGCACTTCAAGGGTGCATCGGCATTTTCTGTCACAGATTTTTAAACGGCTTGAACTAACTCTTCTCGCTCCCCAACCGCTCCAGCGCCAGTACCAGCACCGCTCCTACGAGCATCAGTACGAAACTCAATAAAACTTCGCCACTGTACTCCTGCGGCCAAACGCACTCGTCGCGCAAGACCCGCACCTTGCTGCCAATCAGCTTCTCCTCTAGCACATTGCGAAACGGCCAGACCTTGCGCAAAGACCCCAGCATCAACCCAACCAAAAAGGCCATCGTCTCGGCGTGAAAGCGGGCCAGCAGCCGCTTGAGCAAACGCGAAAAACCCAATAAGCCAATGACAGCCCCAACGCCAAAGAGGGCGATGATACCAAGTTCACGTTCGTGCACCGCGCCGAAAACCTGCTGGTATTTGCCCATCACGACCAGCAGAAACGACCCGCTGATCCCCGGCAGGATCATCGCGCAAATCGCGACCATGCCCGCCAGCACAAACTTATAGCTTTCCGTGCCCGTCTCCACCGGCACCAGGGTCGTGACCAGATAACCGACGGCCGCCCCGACCACGGTCAAACCCCATTGCGGCACGGACCACCCTTTGACCTGCCGCGCGACGAAGAGCGCACTAGCCAGGATCAAACCAGTAAATAAACCCCACACCGGCTGCGGATGTGTCGCCAACAACCAGGTAATCAACTTCGCCAACGACACAATCGCCAGCCCTATGCCAAAAAGCAACGGGATTAAAAACGTGGCATTTATCAACCGCAATACCTCCGCGATCCGCCCCCGCACCAGCGCGCCGACGACTCGTTGGTCGATCGAGGCAATGGTGCCGACGAGTTCGTCGTAGATGCCCATAATTAAGGCGACCGTCCCCCCGGAGACACCGGGGATCACATCGGCCGTGCCCATACAGATACCGCGTAACACTAAACCGGGACCACGGCGCTTGCCCTCTGCCATCAAGTTTTGCTCATTTTCCACTATCGACTCCTCCATCGAACAATTGCATTTGATGCCCGTCCCGCCGCAGAAATTCCACGATCAGGCGATCTGCCCGCGGCAGGGCGAACTCATCCAACTCCTCTGGTGCAATCCACTTCCAATCGGCACAACCCAGCGTCTGCGGTTCGCCGCGGATATAACGCGCGGCTATCGCGTGCAATGTAATGCTAAAATGCGAAAAGGCATGATCGACACTCGTCAAACGCGCAACTGTCTCGATCTCAATGCCCAATTCCTCGCGGATCTCGCGCACCAGGCATTCTTCTAATGTCTCGCCTTCTTCCTGCTTGCCACCGGGAAACTCCCACAAACCGCCGAGCATGCCCTCCGCCGGGCGTTGTGCAATCAGCAACTGACTGCCCTTGCTGATTACCCCGGCCGCAACTTGATAATGCGGTTTCTTTTTTTTGGGTGCCTTGTATGGCAACGCGGTCGGGTCGTCGAGTTCCGCGCGGGCGCGGCACGTTGCCCCGACGGGGCACGTCTCGCACAATGGCTTGCGCGGCGTACAAATCCTAGCCCCTAACTCCATCATCGCTTGGTTGAAGTCCCCCGCCTGCCCCCGCGCCAATAGCGCTTCCCCCGCCGCGATCAACTCGGCTTTGATCTGCGCGCGACGCGGATCGCCCTCGATCCGCAAATGACGGCAGAGCACGCGAATTACATTGCCGTCGAGTACCGGATGGTCGCAGTCGAAGGCGATACTGCTAACCGCCGCCGCCGTATATTCACCGACACCGGGCAAATCGATCAGCCCATCGTAGGTATTGGGTATCTGTCCCTCAAGCTCAAAGGCGATACGCTTGGCCGCCTTGTGCATATTGCGCGCCCGGGCGTAATAGCCCAAGCCTTCCCAAACCTTAAGGACCTCATCCCCAGAGGCCTCAGCCAGTGCCTCAACCGTGGGAAAAGCGGTGATAAACCGTTCGAAATACCCCCCCATCTGATCCACCCGAGTCTGCTGTAGCATGATCTCGGAAATCCAAATATGATAGGGGTCGCTGCTGTCGCGCCAACTCGTCTGTCGTTTGTGGTCGCGATACCAGGAGAGCAAATGGGTACGGAATTCACGGGTGACGGCCGAGTCATCTAAGAGTTTTTTCACCGTGTGTTCTGCAGCATCGCACGCACAGCCTCCGGCCAGCCCTCCTGCGGAAGGGCCTTCAGCCGCTCGGTCTTTTCTGCGGCCAACAACCCCTCAAAGACCGCCTCCTCAGCCGCAAAGGCAGCTGAGGCAAAAAGTGGATAGAGCCCTTCCTCATCCACAGACAGCACGTCAATCGTCGGCCCTTGGCGTTCTTGTTGCACAATACCTGTGGTCGAAAAAGCCAACACCAACCCTTCGCGCGTATACGGTCCCCATAAACCTGCTGCGGCCAGCCCCAATGCCGCGCGGCCGGCAAGACGCTCAAGCTGGCGCGGGATCAAGGGTGCATCAGTCGCGACGATCGCCACAAAGGTATCCGGCCCGTCGGGCTCACTGCCTGCGGGCAATGAATAACCGCCGATCCGCAATGCACCGGCACGACCGCCGTTAACCGCCAGCAAAACCCCCGTGGTATAATCGCCGGCCATACGCGAAGCCGTACCGACTCCGCCCTTATAACCAAAGGCCTGCAACCCACCACCAATGCCGGCGTCACCCATCACCACTTTATCCGCGCGGGCATTAGCCAGCGCCTCGTGTACATAGGCCTGGGTCAACTGCTCATAAGTTAAAGCTGGCTCGTTATAAGCCGTATCATCGACCCCGACGACCACCGGCGGCCAGCCCATCTCCGTACTAAGCTCGGGATCGCGCGCCAGACCATAACTTATCAACGCCTCGTAAACACGGCCGACGACCGGGGCCGGAGCCAAGACGATAGGCGAAGAAAAAGTGCCAAAATCCTCGGCGACGCCGAGCCCACTCATCGCGTCGCCGCCATCGACGGCAAAACGACCAATAAAAAGTTTGCGCTCGGCAATATCGGGAGCATAGGGCACGACGGCTGTAATGCCGGTGCGCAGATTGGCGGCGCGAATATCGGCATGGCCGACGCTAACCCCCCGTACGTCCGTAATCGCATTCTGTCGCCCCGGCAAATAATCGCCGATATTGATGCCCAACGCGCGCAGGCGGCTCATTTTAGCCTCCCGTGGGCGCGCATGACCTCGACTAGACGATATAGCGGCAACGCGTGAATAGTGTTCCCGTCACGCCCCACCATGGTATCGGCCATCGTCAGCGAATTGAGTATCGCCTCCTCCGTCGCTTCGACGACACCCTTATACAAGGCCGAAAGACAGCGGTCCGTCAGCATCCCGACGGAGTGAACTGCAGGCGCCTCGTCAGCCTGTAGACGATTTCCACTGGTGAAAGCCAACACCAAGTCACCGCTGCCAGGAGTCGAGATCGCACCAGTGCGCGCCATACCCAAAGCGACTCGTTTGCAAACCCGTTGCAGTTGGCTGGGAATCAACGGCGCATCGGTGGCAACTACGGCCAGCATCGACTTGGTCTTGCCGCCGCGCTCAGGCGTCAGCTCGGTGATCTCCCGCCCCACCGGAACCCCGTCGACGCGCAACTGCGGTCTCCGCCCAAAATTGGCCTGGACCAGCGTACCGACAGTATAGACTTGGTCACCGCAGGGCACCATGCGCGACGCGGTACCGATGCCCGCCTTGAAGCCATAAGCGCGCATTCCCGTGCCCCCCCCAACACAGCCTTCCGCTACCGGTCCACCGGACGCTGCATTAATCGCCTGGACCGCATGCTCGGGGTGCACATGGCGACCAGTCGTATCATGCAGAAACTTAGCCCAGGTCTCGCCGACGGCCGGCTCTGGGCGCAGACCGCCCTTAAAAAGATCAGGATTCTGTTCCAACATCCATCCCATCGCCCCATCGTAGATCGCACCAACACTCGAAGTATTCGTGAAAAGTACCGGCGCCCCCAACAAACCAGTGCGCCGCACCGCGCCCATACCCGTCAACTCGCCATTGCCATTGAGCGTAAAGTCAGCGGCGAAAACCGGTGACCGCGACAGATCGCCCCCGTGCGGCAGAATTGCCGTCACCCCGGTGCGCACCGGCCCCTCCCCTTCAACCAACGGGCCCTCACCCTTGATCAACGTCACATGCCCGACCTTCACCCCCACGACATCGGTGATCGCGTTATGTTCGCCCGGTTGCAAATCGCCAATCACTATCCCCAGTTCGCGCAGACGCACCCGCCGCTCGGCGGTTAGCGCATCGGCGCCCCCTGTAAAACCCAATATCGGCAGCGCCGCCGCGCCCAAGCCCATACCGAGAAAGGTTCGCCGGTCTATTTCAGAGCGCTTGGACAATTTCATCGCCTAATTCACCTGTGCTCATCTTACCGCCTAGATCCGGCGTGCCCACACCAGCTTCCGCAATCACCCCGCGCACGGCCGCTTCAATGCGATCGGCGCCTTGCGTCGCCGCAGGATCATCATGCCGATCGCCCAACCAGCGCAACATCAAACCCGCCGACAAAATCGTCGCCAGCGGATTGGCCAGCTCTTGCCCGGCGATATCCGGCGCGGTGCCGTGCGAAGGTTGGAAGACGGCTGAATCCTCGCCGATATCCCCCGAAGGGGCCATGCCCAGACCGCCGACCAAACCGGCCGCCAGATCCGAAATAATATCCCCGTACATATTCTCGGAAACCATCACATCATAAGTCGCCGGCCGCTGCACCAAATACATACTCAAGGCATCGACATAAGCATAGTCGCGCTCGATCTCTGGATAGGCCTCGCCGACCTCATCGAATACGCGGCGGAAAAAGGCCATCGACTTGAAGACATTCGCCTTGTCGACACAGGTCACCTTCATCGGATCCCTGCCGCGCCGCCTGGCCAACTCGAAAGCATAGCGCACCACCCGCTCTGTGCCCGAACGGGTAATCACCATCGAATCGACCGCGACCTCTCCCCTCAACTCGATCCCACCGTTCATCGAAGCGAATAGCCCTTCGACATTTTCCCGCAAAATAACAAAGTCGATATCTCCCGCGCCCAAGCCCTTGAGCGGCGAGTGCTCGGCTGCGTACAAATAAATCGGTCGCACCCCCGCATACAGATCCAATTCAATACGCAAATCAATCTGCGGCCGCATCTCCGTGCCATCCGGCCAACGCACATGCGGCAACCCCATCGCCCCAAGCAATACTGCATCGGCCCGGCGACAGGCCTCTACACTCTCCTTCGGCAATGGGTTACCCTGCTCCAAATAACACCCTGCCCCGCACGGCGAATCGGTGAAGTTGAAATCTGGCGTCCCTAGAGCCTCAAGCACCTTCAGCGTCTCATCGACTACTTCCGGACCAATACCGTCGCCCTTGAGCACGGCGATGTCGTAGGTCTTACCGGCCATAGCAATCTTCTTCCTCTATTTTTTAAAGATACTTCAAACACAGAAGTAGCAGAGGGGATTTCGAGGATATACCTGTAGCGGCTTGCTAACTCCTGATTTGGCAGGACAGCAAAATCAGGGGTTAGCCCTCGGAGCCCGCCAGAGATGGCGGGCGAGAATCAGCGAAGGTATACCCTCGCTGATTCCCGTTCACCTCCAAAACTAACGCCTCAACTCCACAAGCGATCGTGCGCCCGCTCGTTATCCCAAGCCTCCGTAGAAGCAAAAACCTCCGGATTGCCTGGATCGGAAAACTCGCGTAACACATCTTCATTCAGCCCGGTGAAACCCAACCCCGGCCCCTCCGGTACCGCGATATAACCGTTCTCAATCAGCGGTACCGGCAAGCCCTCGACCAAGCTGCTCCACTGCTCCAACTGATCGACCGAATGATTTTCCAGCACCATGAAATTCTCCGTCGCCGCGGCGCAGTGCACCGAAGCCAGTGCCGCAATCGGTGACATCGCCATATGCAGCGCCATAGCCACACCGTGATCTTGGGCCAGATCGCCGATCTTCTTCGTTTCTAAAATGCCGCCGGAAGAAGCCAAATCGGGATGCGCGACGGCGATGGCACGATTTTCAAACAATGGCAGGAAATCTTCTTTGAGATAGATGTCCTCGCCCGTGCACACCGGCGTATCCACCGCGTCGGCCAAACGCTTCCACTGATCGGGAAACTGCCAAGGGATCATGTCCTCGTACCAGGCCAGACTGAACTGATCCAAGGCCTTACCCAGGCGGATGCAGGATTCGACGCCGATATGGCCGAAGTGGTCGACGGCCAAGGGAACCTCATAACCGATCACCTCGCGCACCTGCGCGACATACTCGCAGAGGATATCGATGCCTTTGTTCGAGATCTGAATACCGGTGAACTGGTGCATGATATGATTGGTACCCAACATGCCCGGCGGCGCGATCAACGCGTTTTCCACCCCTTTGAGCAAACCGATACCGACATCCATCTTGAGAAAGCCGAAGCCGTTATCCATACGCTCTTTAAGCAACATACCCATCTCCTTGCCGTCGCGCCGCGAAGGCGTATCGCAGTAGCAGAGGATCTGGTCGCGGAACTTGCCGCCGGCCAACTGGTAGGCCGGCACGCCATAGGCCTTGCCGGCCAGGTCCATCAGCGCCATCTCGACGCCGCAGACGCCACCGGCTTGGCGCGCGTGGTGCCCGAACTGTTTGATTTTGCGGAAAACCTTGTCGACATTGCAGGGATTTTCACCGATCAGGCGGCTTTTGAGAATCAGCGCATAGGTCTCGCTACCGCCGTCGCGCACTTCGCCATAGCCCGAAATGCCCTGGTTGGTATCAATGCGGATAATTGTCGAACGAAAGGGCGCGCCGCGCAAATTGGCGATGCGCATATCGGTGATCCGCAGATCCGAAGGTTTTGAACTCGTGTTGACATTTGCTTCGACACTGTCTGTCATCCTTGCCTCCATATATTGTTCAGATATATTAGTAAACCGACTCCAAAGAATATTCCCCCCGCATTTTCTCGTCAACTCCAATACTAGTTAGGTAATCGTTATGAAGCTCAAGGACAAAGTAGCGCTGATAACAGGCGGCAGCAGTGGTATCGGCCGAGCAGCAGCCGTGGCCATGGCGCGCGAGGGAGCGAAAGTAGCGCTCACCGCACGCCGAGCAGAGCGCTGCCAGGAAGCCGTCGATGAAATCGAAGGAATGGGCGGCGAAGCGTTGGCCTTGCCCGGCGACGTAGCCGATGCCGAGCACGTCGAAGCCCTCGTCGCGGCAACCGTCGAGCGGTGGGGCCGCCTCGACATTGTCGTGCCCAACGCCGGCATCAACGGGGTATTTGCCCCCATCGAGGACATCACCCCCGCAGAATGGGACCAGACCCAAAATATTAACGTGCGTGGTACCTTCCTCACCGTCAAATACGCCATCCCTCACCTGCGCGCAGCTGGCGGCGGCAGCATCGTCGTCGTCTCCTCAGTCAACGGCAACCGGATTTTCTCCAACTTCGGCTTCACCTCCTACTCCTGCTCCAAAGCCGCCCAGGTGACCTTCGCCAAAATGGCCGCCGTCGAGTTGGCGCAATGGGATATCCGTATCAACGTCGTCTGCCCAGGCTGGACCAAAACAAGTATCGGTGAGAACACTTTCGCGCGCGACATCGACAAAATAAAAATCCCCCGCGAATACCCCGAGGGCATGGTCCCGCTGCAACAGCGCCCCGCCAGTTGCGAAGAAGTGGCCAACGCCATTCTCTTTTTGGCGTCGAACGATGCTAGTTATGTCACCGGCACTGAGATTTATGTCGACGGGGCGTTGTCTTTGTTTCAGGGCTAGCGATTAGAGACGGGCAGGGCATGGCCCTCACTCTTGTCGCTCAATGGTCAAAACGCCGCTGGTCGCCCCTGCGCTCCATCTACGGGAATCATCGCCCCATTCACCCAACAGGCCCTCTGCGAAACCAGAAACGCCACCACATCGGCCACCTCTTCAGCTGCGCCTAATCTACCTGCGGGTTGCTCCCGCTCTTCAAAGCGCGCAAAGGCCTCGGGGTTTTCTTCCCGAAAACGCTCCCACCCGCCGCCCGGAAAATAGATCGAACCCGGCGCGACCGCATTGACCCTCACATTGTATTCGGCCAGTTCCAGCGCCAACGCCCCAGCGAGAAAAATCTCCGCCGCCTTCGCGCTGCCGTACTGGGCCCTTGGCCCCGGCTTCCATCCCGAAATCGACGAGACGATCACTATCGCCCCGCCACCGCGTTGCCGCATATGCGGCAACACCACCCGAGTCGCCCGTACCGCATGGAACAGATTTAGATCGAAGGTCTCCGCCCAATCCTCGTCCGTCGAATCGAGCAGGCTCGCCCCACCCACCGAACCACCCACATTATTGATCAGTATATCGACCCCCCCCAACTCCGCGACGCACCGCGCGACCACCGCCTCGATTTCCGGCTGAGAACGCACATCGGCCACCGCGGCAATCGCTTCGACACCACTGGCTTGCAATTCCTGCAATGCACGCGCCAATGGCTCTTCGCTTCGGGCGCAAATCGCCACCTTGCACCCTTCGCCGGCCAACGCCAACGCAATCGAGCGGCCGATCCCGCGGCTGCCGCCGGTAACCAACGCTACTTTATCCGCCAAGCCAAGATCCATTTGCCAACCTCCTTTAGGCGAAACGTGAAAGACCCAGAAATTCTATCGGCTGCCGGGTTTTGCCATCCAGCGCCAATTCGGTCAGTATTTCACCAACCACCGTGGCGAACTTGAAACCGTGGCCTGAAAAACCGGCACCCAAAACCACCGCGGGGCACTCGGGATGAATATCCAAGACAAAATGTTCGTCAGGGGTCAGCGTATACATACAGGCAACGTGCTTCTTCAATTGCGGTTCGAGCGCGGGGAAAAAACGCGACAGAACATCTAACACGCGAGGCTCATCATTAGGCCTCAGTTCGCAGTCGAGCTCCAGCGGATTATCCACCACGTCGTGCGATATATTGTGCTCGGCCAATTTCAACCCCCACGGTTCTTGGGCGGGAAAACCATAAAAATAATGTTCGCCGTCGGCGATAAAAAAACAGGGCAATTCCCCTTGCCGATAACGCTCCACACCACGCCCCCCATACCACAACTGTACTTTGCGCACCGCGCGAGCCGACACGCCCAACCGATGCAGTTCCGGTACCGCCCAAGCGCCAGCGGAGAGAATCAGACGATCGGCGCACAGACGGCGACGATCCGTTTCAACCACCACTCCATCTCCCTCGCCACGCCAGGAGCGCACCACCTCTCCCTCGTAAATAACCGCGCCATACGCTCTGGCCAGATCCGCGTGCCGGCGAACACAGTCTTCCACCCGCAGAAAGCCGCCGAGGGGATCGTAGAAAGCGCTGTAATCCGGCGGCAAGGAAAAATCGGGGTAACGGTTAGCCAATTCGTCCGCGTCGAGCGTCTCATGCGGCAAATCGTGTTGACGATAACAGGCCTCCTGCCCGCGCATCGCCTCGGTCCCGGGATCCCCCGCCAGCAATAGGCCGACTCGGGCAAAAAGCTCCTCCCCGCCTTCAGCTTCCAACTCCTCCCACAGCGTATAGGCACGATGAAGCAAAGGCACGTAGTCCGGGTGCTCCAGATACGCCTTGCGGATTATGCGTGTATCCCCATGCGAAGATCCCCTGTCGTGGGCAATGGCAAAGCGCTCTACGGCACAAGCCCGGACTCCGCGACGGGCCAAATGGTATAGCGCGGCGCTGCCCATCCCCCCCGCACCCACGACAATCGCGTCATATTGTTCCACACCCATTGCCATGCTCCTTCCTATAATTAATGGTCGCTAAAGACTCGTATCCCCGGCGATATACGTCAAGATGTCAAATTCGCGATCTAAAGTTACATACAATGACACGGGCAGTTATTTCTCAGGCGTTTGCGCAATTTCAATTGTCCGGAGTATTCAGATGCGCATCCTGATCATAAACGATGAAGAAAACGTCGGCCTGATTGCCCCCAGCGCCGGCTTCATATGACCAACGAAGCCTTTCACCCCGACTTCACCTATCTTCCTGCAATTGCTCAAGACGCTGCGCGATATTTTTGTCCTGGTCTCGCTACACAACCTAATCATCTTGCGCCTTCTGCCTCCGCGAAGGCCAGGTCGCCTGAGTATCGGCCAGCGCAAAAATTCCCTCCTAAAAGGCAATCACCCTCCCCATTTTCCCACCGTTGCGAGCACCTTGACGTCGCCACGCTCATCAGCGATACTTTGCACACCCCCAACGCGTTTCCACAGGAATTATCCGTGCGCATTGTCACCGGCACTTATCGCGGTCGGCGGATCCCTTCGGGCAACAGCCTGGGCGACATCCGCCTCACCTCTACACGCCTCAAAGAAGCCGTATTCTCCATGCTCGGCCCCGACCTCGACGGCCAGACCTTTCTTGACCTTTGCGCCGGATCCGGCCAGATCGGCCTTGAGGCTCTGAGCCGCGGTGCTACCGTTGAACTCAACGAACCGGACCGCCGTCGACTGAGCCAAATCCGCTCACTGCTCTACGAATGGCGCGCCGGTGTCGCCGCCCTGCATTCGGCCAAAGCCCAGGCTCTGATCCCCAGCGTAGCGAGCGAAAACCGCCGCTTCGACATCATCTATGCCGATCCGCCCTACCACGCCCGCTACGCCGGCTCACCTCTTTTACTCGGGCTAATCGAAGCCCTCGGTGAGTCAACGCTGCTCAACGAAGACGGCCTATTCTTTGCCCAGCACCAGACCGAATTGAGCTTACCCGAATCCAGCGGCCGCCTGCTACGCACCCAACAGCGCACCTACGGCAATACCGCCTTGGCCATTTATCAACTCGCTTGACGCTCGCAAGGGCACCAACTTAGTTCTCTACTATGAAAATCACCAAAATAGAATCTATCCCGGTCCGCGTGCCCAGACCACAAGCCTTCAAAAGCAGCCTCGGCGTACAACAAGCTTCCGAAAATGCGGTGGTGCTCATCCATACCGACGAAGGGCTCACCGGCATCGGCGAAGCCTCCAGCATCTGGGACCGCCGCGGCCGCGGCGAGAGCGAGACCATCAACGAATTTCTCGCACAAACGCTCATTGGCCGCGACCCACTCCGCATCCGCGAAATCGCCGACCATATGGACCAAGTTCTGCACCGCTCTTACCCCGCCAAAGCCGGCATCGAGATGGCCCTCTATGACCTAGTCGGCAAAGCCTATAATGTGCCGGTCTACCAGCTTTTGGGAGGGCAGGTCCGAGACCGCGTATTATTGAGCCATTCGCTGTCGATGGGCGATCCCGCCGAGATCGCCGCACAAGCCCGCCGCCTAGTCGCACAAGGCTACAAGACCCTCAAGGCCAAAATCGGCCGCGATATCGAAGCCGACATTGACGTGCTCGAAGCCATACGCAGCGAGGTCGGCAATCAGATCACCTTGCGCGTCGACGCCAATATGGGTTGGCCGTCGGCGAAAGAAGCCGTGCGCCATATAAAGGAGATCTCGGTCTTCGATTTGGAACTAGTCGAACAGCCCTTACCACCCGACGATATCGAAGGCTTGCGCTTCGTGCGCGAAAGAGTTGACCTCCCGATTATGGCAGACGAAAGTATCTGGACTCCGCACGACGCCATGCACTGCATCCGCCACCAAGCCGTTGACGTCTTCAACGTCTATGTATCGGAGGCCGGCGGATTAGGTTCCGCCGCGCGTATCTTCGCCATCGCCGAAGCCGCGCGCCTGACCTGTATTATCGGCAGTATGCCCGAACTCGGCATCGGCACCGCCGCTCAGGCTCACCTCGCCTTCGCCATGCCCAACCTCGGCTACGCCAGCGACGTCAACGGCTGCGTCTACCACTCCGGCGACGTAATCAACGAAAAACTGCCCATTGCAGACGGCTATATGCTCTTGCCTTCCGGCCCCGGCCTCGGGGTCAGTCTCGACGAGGCTGCCCTCGACGAATACCGGATCGACCGCTAGTGCGCTTCCGTCCCTGCATCGACCTACACCAAGGCCAGGTCAAGCAGATCGTCGGTTCCACACTGCGTGACGGGGCCGTTCCCGAGACAAATTTCGTCGCCGAAAAACCACCCGCTTATTTCGCTAAACTCTACCGGCATGATAACCTGTACGGTGGGCACGTCATCATGCTCGGCCCCGGTAACGAACAAGCCGCAATACATGCGCTCGCCACCTTTCCCGGCGGTCTGCAATTGGGCGGCGGCATCAACGCAAACAACGCCGCCGACTGGCTCGACCGCGGCGCGGCGCAAGTCATCGTCACCTCCTACGCCTTCCGCGACGGCCAACTGCACCGCGACAATCTGCAGCGCGTCGTAGACGCCGCAGGCCGCGAACGCCTGGTCCTCGACCTGAGCTGCGGCCTGCGCGACGGCCGCTATGTCGTTATGACTGACCGTTGGCAGCAGGCCACTGACTTCGAAATCAACGCCGACAATCTGGCCTTTCTCGCCGAATCGTGTTGTGAATTTCTCGTACACGCCACCGACGTCGAAGGCAAGCAACAGGGAGTCGACGAAGAGCTTATTGCGCTATTGGGGGAAATCGCGCCGATACCGACGACCTATGCTGGCGGCGTGCGCAGCCAGGCCGATATCGACGTCATCGACCGACTCGGCCAGGGCAAGCTGGATTTTACGGTTGGATCGGCGCTGGATATTTTCGGGGGGACGGGGCTGAACTACGAAGAGATGGCGGCAGTGAACGGGGCGAAATAGATAATTCATTAATACCCCGCCAGTTGGAAGACATTAATCGCCGTAAAATTGATAATCGCCCAGATCGTGAATAGCAACGCCAACTCCGTCCACAACGACATTCGCTCTTCTTTCGGTACCCGCATCGCCAGATGCAGTACCGCGTAGGCCATCGGGATCAGCAATAGATTATTGGCATTCGCGCCCTTGAGCACGAAGTCCAATGTGCGCGGATCGGCCAGGATAAAGAGCAGCCATAAAAACGGGAAGCCAATCTGCAAGATCCGCACCCAGCGCCGATAATTTTCTTCGCCCGCTAAAGCCCCCACCTGAATTTTTTGCAGGAAGTCTGCGCCGATCCGCCCCGATGACGCGGCGAAAACCAATAGCGTCGAAAAGAGCGTACAGAAACCGCCGAACATAAAGATGTAATAAGCCCAGCCGCCGATGGTCTCGGTAAAGATCAGCGAGACCTGTTCGACGACTTTCATGCCTTCGGGCAAAACCTGCAGTTGATTCAGCACCGACGCGCCCAACAAGTAATAGGCGCAGGTAATCGCCAACGCGATGCCCGTGCACACCCCAGCATCTGTCATCAGTACCCGCATCCAGCCGCGATAACGCGCCCGCCATTCGTCGGAATCCTCTTTTGGTCCAACAAAATCGGGATAGCCCTTTTCGACGATCCAATAAGGATACATAAAAAGCTCGACCGCCGTCGCGCCGACCGATCCCATCAACGCCAGCGCGACAAAAGCCCCCTCGGACGGCATCGCAAAACGAAAGCCCGAGGCGATCTGTTCACCGTCAATCGCATAACTCGTCCCTTGCAAAGCCAGCACCGAGCCGATAACCACTAGGCTGAACGTCGACACCAGAATCGTAACCATCGTCTCCAGGTCTTCGTACAAACCGCGCCAGAGCAAAAGCGACATCACCAGAAAAACCACCACCGCCCATATGTGCTCCGACATAAAGGGGAATATCGTCACCATCAGCCCGGCCACCGAACCCAATATCCCAATCACCGCCACCGTCACCGAGAAATAACCCGCGACACAAAGCCAGGCGATCCACGAGACACCGCGAAAACGCTGGCCAGGCACCTGATCGAGAATATCGATCGTGCTGCTATTGCGCAGAATACACTGCCGCCCCAGTTCGAGTTGGATCGCGTATTTGACCAGACAGGCTAGGATAACGCCCCAGAGAAAGACAAAACCCACTTCCGCGCCCATTCGCGTAGTTACCAACAACTCGCCCGAACCAACCACCGAGCCCGACACTATGACGCCCGGCCCAATATTGCGCAACAGACCACGAGCCCCGGTCGGCGCTTCGCGGATAGCTCTTTGTTCGACTGCCATATAATAATCTCCTTGATAAACCGGGCGCCAATATAGCAAATAAAAAGAGACCATCCAAGTGCGAACCGCGCCTTGTCGCCAGCGGTCCTTTATATTATTGTGCGTATGGCTATGCCGATGCCCTTGATAATGCTGGCTAGGTCGTATTGGACGTGGCCAGCGACCTCGAAGCCCTCAACCTCTACAAACGCCGTGCAGAACGCATCAATGTTATCGTATTGGACTTGGGTCTTGCCCGAAATCTGGAGCGACGAGATCCCACCTCAGTTGCAGGCCATTAACTCCGAGGTCAAGGTCATTGTCTACTCGGGTTACGATATCCAGGAAGGTACATTCGAAGAGGTCGAAGTTATGCTCAAAAAACCAGTGCCTGCCGAGGCACTAGTCCACCTATATCTTGGATGAACCGACCACCGGCCTACACCTGGCCGATATCCAAAAACTACTCGACTGCCTCAAGCGTCTGGTCGACGCCGGCCATACCGTCGTCGTCATCGGACAGTAACTCGACGTCATAAAATCTGCCAATTACATTGGTCGACCTCGGGCCGGAGAGTGGCCATAAAGGCGGAGAAATAATGGCCCAGGGCACCCCCGAAGAGATCTGCGAAGAATCCGACTAGCACCCCGGCCTATTTTTGCAACAACATATACACTAGGATATTATTTGATGACTCCGCTGAAAATATACACTGCCGATGTCTCTTTTTACGAAGGGTATATTGCAAACTTGGCCACAGAGGCCGAAGCGGGTTTCGCCCCGGCCATTGACAGAATCATCGCCCACACGCCCCGCTTCCAGATCTCCAAACCCAAGCAAGTCCCCGCCGCGCAACCCGATGCCGACGACGCGCGTTGGGTCTACGCCCGCGAGCACGGTTTCGACGACTGGCCTTCCTTCGTTGAGCAGCTTGAAAAAATCAACAGCGGCGAAGTCGAAGAACCTTTTATCACCTTTATCCACGCCTGTGAAGAGGGTAACACGCAGCAAGTATGGCAAAGCCTCGACCGGCACCCCGACCTCGTCGCTTATAATTGTTCCACGCACAAAACACCATTACACAGCACCGCGACGCTCGAAGTCGCCCGCATACTCATCCAAGCCGGCACCCCACTCACCACCGAAACCCCCTTGCCCGGCGGCACCGCCCTGGTCCATGCGCTGGTCTGGGGTTGGACCGATATCGCTGAGCTGATTGCCGAGCACGAACTGGCCCCAGCCAATTTGCGCGTCGCCGCCGGTTTGGGACGCATCGAACTGCTTAAGACGATGTTTGCCACCGACAGCTCGCTCAAGCAGCAAGCCCGTCAGGGCCGTGCCTTTTATCGCGGCAACTACGGCTGGTTCCCCTGGACGCCTACCGGCGGCGACCAGGAAATCCTCGACGAGGGCTTGATCTATGCGGCGTGCAATGGCCGCATAGAAGCAATGGATTTTTTATTTTCACAGGGTGCCGACCCCAATGGCAAGGCCTACGAAACCACCGCCCTCTTGCGCGCCAGCTGGAAAGGGCAGCGCCAAGCCGTCGACTGGCTCCTAGACCGCGGCGCGAATATCAACGCCATCGGCTGGCTCGGCGGCCACGCTCAAGGTGCCACTGCAATACATATCGCCGCCTCGCAGGGCGACCGCGAGCTCGTAGAACACCTGGTTGCACGCGGTGCCGATCTCACATTGCGCGACGTACTCTACGACGGCACCCCCGACGGATGGGCCAAGCAATACAAACACCGCGAATTGGCGCAATATCTCTGCGAGCAACACGCAGCCCGTAGTTGATGCGCCAAGCAACGACTATCCGGCGCTATGCCGCCCGCCACGCTCTACCACGCTAGCGAAGAAGGCGATAGCGCCCTTTTACACCACGCGTCAGCCGCACCGGCGAATCACTGGTTTAGGCCGGTCGGCAAACCCCATCGACACAACTACCTGCTAGCAGACGACTGCCCACATCTCTGTTTCTGGGCATTGCCCGGCTCCAATCCCGACACTGTCGAGCGCTTTCTCGGCACCACAACATTCATCTTGGTGCTTGCCGTTGAAAATATTTGGCTCGATCGCATCCGCCAAAATAGGCCCTACCTCTACGAAATGTGGCGGGCACAGACCGACCGATGCGGCGCAAGCGACGAGCACCGCACCACCCGCCAAATAACCGCCACGTTAAACCGCGACTTCGCCGAATACAGGGTTAGATACAAAGTGCAGTCATCGAAGAATACTACGATATCGCACAACGCGTCCTCGACGCCTGGCCGGGCTTGTTTCTCCCGCGCATAAAAACTGGCAAGACGCTCACTCTGTGCTCACCGCGACTACCACTTCGGCAATGTCTTCCGGCCCAACCCGCCGCTTGCCGAACTCCTCGCCATCCTCGACTGGGATTGCGAGGAGTTACTCTGAGCCGTGGAGAAACGAGATCAATCTGGCCGAGCGCCGCCAGGCACTGCAAGACAGCCCCGTGAAAGCCTCATCGATTTGCGGCGGCTTCGAAAGCCGCAATGGTTCATCCCGACCCCAAAGGCCGCCAGGCCTGTTCCGACACACTGAAACGCTTTATCGATATCACCGCCGAACTGGGGGCGACCGCAACGACGGCCTGCCGGATAGGTCTCCGTGGAAAACCCAACACCAGGTCGAGATCGAATTATTACAGCACGTGCTCAAAGAAATCGACTATGACGGCTATATGGCTTTCGGATGCGGGCTGAGCGACCAAGGTGAGATCGCGTTGCCGCGGTCCGTCGCCCATCTCAAACAGTGCCTAGACGTGGCGTAAAAATCGCCAACACCGTTTTCCCAAAGAGGTCAATCGATGAACATCGCCCTTGAACCCGAAGCCACGTCCGAAGACCGCAAAGTCCCCACCGACAGCCTGAGAGAATACAACAAGTCCCATACCGCGCCCGACGATCACGAACCGCTAAATATATTCGTGCGCGACGACGAAATAGCCTACAGCAGAGACGATACCGGCACTCGAAGCTTGTAAAGACAAAGAATAATCTTAAGTCATTACAACGCGCCGCCCCGTTTGATTTGCCTCATAACAGGCCAGTACTATCCGCAACGCGTTCAGCCCGTCCTCGACCGTGGCCAAGGGCGGGCGCCTACCGTGCAGAAACTCAGCCAATGGACTGGCCAACCCTGCAATCCGCTCGCCTTGCGCCTTCGGCGCGTCGACCTCGCTGACGATCCATTCGTCAGCCTCGCGAACATACCATTTCATACTCGGCGCATTCGGATCGAAGCGCTTATCGGCGCTCGTTTTCGCCGACGATTTCCGTGGTATTTTCACCGGCGATCGCCGCGAAGGAAGAAGATACTTCGGCCAGCATCCCGTGCGGATACTCGAACAAGGCAACTCCGTGGTCGTTGGGCATCGTCGCCTTGTGCGCCGTAGTCATACGCGCGGTGACTGTTTGTGGCATTCCGAAAAGCCAATAGATAAAATCGATCGCATGCGCCGCGTCGTCGGCGAAGATGTCCCGATTATACTCGGGATCCACATGCCAAGACGACTCGAACGCCGGGTTGAGCAGCATGCCCAGGCAATGGCGGCGGCGGATCTGGTATATGCGCCCCAAAACGCCGTCGGCGATAAGCTCGCGCATTTTTAAATTTTCCGGATCGACCCGCATCTGCCAGGCCATGGTAAAAGGCACCTGTGTCGCCTTGACCGCTGCCGCGATGCGCTCGCCATCAGCCAAGGTCAGCCCCATAGGCTTCTGCAACACAATAGCCTTACCGGCGGTGGCGGCGGCTTCGACCAGATCGGCGTGCAGCGAAGTCTCAGAAGCCACCACTACAGCATCTAAATCGTCCCGCTCCAGCAGCCCCGCTGCCGTCTCGCATGTTTGCAGGCCATATTGTTCTGCCATCTGAACCATCCGCTCGGTGTCGCGATCCCATACGACCGTGGGCTGGATGTCTAACGATATATCACGATTCCATTGCGTGCAGTAGATCTTTACATGGGCGTGCGCACAACCGAGTATGCCGATTTTCATACGATTCCCCTCGCATAAGCAAATTTCTTGCACAGATTCACCACTCAAACTAATCTATCAACTGGCCGACTTCACCGCGAAAGGAAATAAGCGCCCATGCCCGCCACCCTGAGCTTCCTGCACACCTCACCTATTCACATTCCCACATTCGACGCCCTGATCAAAAACCAGGCGCCCAATATCCCGGTCACCCATCTCGTCGGCGAAGATTTCCTTTTTTAAGCAACAGCCCCTCGCTCGGTGTAGCGACGGCGGTCGCCGCCTTTCGCCAACCATAGAGTCACCATCACCAGATCCTCGACTTATACTGATCTGAAACACGAATACACAAACAGGAAAGGAACCACCATGCGCGCGGTCGTTATCGGAGGCACGGGACACATCGGCACTTATATGGTCCCGAGATTGGTGGAACAGGGTTTTGAAGTCGTCGTCGTCATTCGCAAAGAACGCGAGCCTTATCAGCCGCACGGGGCCTGGTCTCAGGTAAAACAGCT
>LWDU01042372.1_pt1 | contig 52493 bp, 54 predicted proteins | sample 727161 | NCBI WGS metagenome assembly LWDU01 (sample SAMN04566230, study PRJNA314399) | hydrothermal vent metagenome | isolation source: deep sea hydrothermal plume seawater | place: Mexico: Gulf of California, Guaymas Basin | collected 2004-07-11
CCCCTGACTGAGCCATCAGCAGCTATCGTTACCTCAACAATAACATACCCTTCTATGCCTTCAACCAATGCTTCTCTAGGCCATTGCGGATTAATTCGGACAATAGGTAAAACGTCTCCCTCGGCAAGTGGGTTCCCTGCCCAATTACCTAAAAAAGGACCTCCCCCAGCTATGCTTGGAAGATCAATATCTGGTATCTCAATCTTGACTTTATTCATCGTCGGCTTAACTTGCTTTTGCACGATCAATTTTGGTGGAGGTGGCGGTTCTTTTGGTGGCTTCGGTTTAATCGGCTTTCTCCTGTCTTTGAAACTTAAGCTTTCATCATCTTTGATGCGAATAAATTCCATCATTTGACCCTCAGAAGATGAACCAAGGCCCTGCTCACCTGAATCTATTAAGGCCTGCATCAAAAAGAATAAACCTAAAGTAACAATCACCCCAAGCAACAAAGCACTAAGATATCTAACCTCAGGTTTCAAATTCATTGTCAGGTTGTTCACGTTTACTTTTCCTTTGCTGATAGAGACACTTTTGAAATACCACTGAGTCTAATTTGGTCCATAATATCAATAATTAAGCCTGTTGAAGCCAGTTCATCAGCTACAATAACAACGCTACTTTCTGGGTTTTCAGCATGGGCTGATTCCATTAATATACGCACAGATTCCAATTGGATTTGATTCTTATTCATCCATATTTGATCGCTAGGTGACACCGCGATGAGAATATTTCCTAGTTCTGCTCTGGCTGCAGTTTCAGCTTCAGGTCGATTAGGGTTAATACCAGTTTCCTTAATAAAAGAAGTGGTCACTATGAAAAAAATCAACATGATGAACACAATATCCATCATCGGAGTGATATTAATTTCACTATCTTCTTCTTCTCTATTTCTTCTTTTAATCATAAAATTATTTTTGTGCTGCTAATGAAACATTCTTAGCTCCGGCTAATCTAGATTGGTCAATTACTCTGACCAAAAAACCTGCGGCCGCTTCTCTATCTGCAACCACCACCACCGACGCTTGAGGTTTTAATGCCAAATACGATTCTATATTAGCTCTTACCGCATCTACTGTTATTAAACGATCTTGAACAAAAATCTGTCCCTCTGCTGAGATCCTCACTGAAATTACTTCGGATTTTTTTTGTTCTTTTATCGGTGATTTTGTAGGGCGATTGACATCAATAGAAATCTCTTTAACAAATGAGGTAGTCACTATGAAAAAAATCAACATGATGAAAACGATATCAAGCATTGGTGTGATATTAATTTCACTTTCTTCACGTTTTTTCTTAAATCTTCGTCTCATCTTTAAATTATTCGATCACCAATTGATCGGCAACTCTTGAAACTTCATCGTCAGCTTTTCTTTTCAGCAAATTAGCTATATACAACCCTGATATGGCTGCAACTAAACCTGCCATTGTTGGTATTGTGGCTTGCGATACCCCACTAGCCATTAATCTTGCGTTGCCAGTCCCAAAAAAAGTCATGACATCAAACACCTTGATCATGCCTACTACTGTGCCTAAAAGTCCTAGTAGCGGCAAAATCTGCATCATAGTTTCAATTGTTAATAAAAACTTCTTAGTATCAACCGATACTTGAGAAATAATCTGATCTCGAATTCTCATGGAAAACCAGTCGCCTTTATTATCTATTGCTTCCCACTCACTAATAGCCTGATGTCTGCGAACAGGCAATAAAAACTGAAAAAACCAGAATCGTTCAATGATCAATGTCCACATAATAGTGGTAACCAAAAGGATGCCCCAGAGAACAGGTCCTCCTGCTTCAAAGAAATCTCTTATTTCTGGTAATATTAATGTCAGAAAACCCACGCCAACTAAAGAGAAAGTTGCTAAAATTATTGCAGTTTCCCTGCCTATGGATTGACCCTCAAACCAACTTAAAAAGTTCTTCAGAGATGACATAAAATGGCACTACTTCTTTCCGGCATTCCTAGCAATTAACCCAGCGCTTTGTTCTTCTATGATTTCGATCAAAGAGCCGCTCCAGCTGCTCAAAACACTATGTAAGAAAACCAAAGGGATAGCGACTATGAGACCAAGCATTGTGGTGACAAGTGCTTGCGATATACCGCCAGCCATAAGTTTAGGATCCCCAGTACCAAAGAGTGTAAGAGCTTGGAAAGTGACAATCATACCCACCACAGTACCCAAGAGGCCAAGCAAAGGTGCGATTGCAGCAAACACCTTAATAATGCTATGGAATTTCTCTAATTTTGGTACTTCTCTTAAGATAGCTTCATCAATTTTTAATTCTAAAGATTCAGGGTCAATAGCTAAAGCATTGTCATCAGAAGCTTGGTCTGATTTTAACTGACGATTAATGGCATCACTCTCGTCTTTAAGGAGTTTCAATCTCCATCCAGATAGAGTTAAACCTAGTAACCCAATAAAAATAATAAAATAACCAACTAAACCGCCTTGATTTATCCTTTCTCCAATCCCTGGAGCTTGTATCAGGAGACCTAAAATTTGCCCTCTACTAGGATCAACAGCCATAGTTGTATAGCCTTCTTCAAGATCAAAAAGATTATCAGCTAAGGATCTAAAGCGTCTTGCAGGTTGTCTAGCTAAAACTTGGAGTGTTTGAGTTTCAGGAATAAATTTAAGAAAAAAGCTCTCAGTAATAGCATTAAATACACCAATTCTTACAACCTCAGCATCTGCGATAGAACCACCTGGGAGAATTACTTGGCTGTTAAATCGTTCGACATTTCCAGATTTAGTCATCTCTTCGAGCATAGTAACAATTAACCCTTTCATTTGATTAATGTTAGGTAAATTTCTGGTTTCTACTAATTCAGCTAATGACTCTTCTCTTCCAGGGTATTGAATGGATACTAATGAATTCTTGACGGTCGCTATAGCTTCACCAGAAACTTGTCTAACCACGCCAAATAGTTCCCCAAAATTTCCAATTCTTATGCGTAAAGTCTCTCCAATTTCTTCGAGAGCTTTTTCATTTTCCTCAAATTCTTTTTGCAATCGTACACTGCGTTCTTCTTCTTGATCGAGCCTGATCTTTGCCTCTTCTAATAATTCACGTTGACTATTTCTGGCACTTAAGAATTTTTCCTCTCTTTCTTCATTAATCATCCCTGTCGTGATGCTATCGGTTTTAGTGATTTCTAGAAGCTTTTCCATCGTTTCAATATTCTTCAGCTTCTCCAAGAGAACAGGATCAAGAATTCCCTCTACTGATTCACTTTCTTCTTGGGCGACAACACCAAAGTTGAGTAACAACACAAAGACTGATAGAAGAGTATTTTTTAATATCACTTTACTCATTGCATTACCTTTGGAGCCTCAACTGGCAATTGAATAAGGTCAGGTGTAATTTGTTTCTTGGCTATTCTTAAACCTTCTTTAACATAGTCAGTGTATTTTCGAGGTAAATCTTCCCATTGTTGTGTTTGCTTGTTCCAAAATCCTGTTTCATTCTGATCAGGTGATTGATATGTTAATGATGTTCTTCCGATTCTTAAGAAATCGACTTGTCTATTTTCACCATCAATTTCTAAGAATCCCGTGTAAGCCTCAATATCTGAACCCAGACTTGTTTCAATTTGGTAAGCGTCCATGATTTGCCTAAACTTCTCAGAAACAGTTATATCGGACTCATTCATAATAACCCTGAGTCGATTAACTCTGTCCTTTCTTTCTTCAAGCAAAAAGGGGACATCAAGATCAATAAAACGATCCAACGTTTCAATACTTTCTAACATTAATGGAACGATGCCTCGTTCAATCAAAGCAAAGTCTGAAAGTTGACGATTAATATCTACTATCTGTTCTTCTTGGTCTGTGATTAAACGTTCAACATAATCATTGTAGGCTATCAATCGATCAATCTGTTGCAGCACCAAGCGATACTCTCCTAATAACTCTTGGGTCTCAACTGATAAATCAGTAATTTTTTCTTGTGAACCCTTTGAGTCTATGGTGCTGTCGTTTTGAACAAATAAACTGTCACTTAAGATCTCCACTGGGTCTGGAAGCACTATATCTTCAATATTGTCTTCTTGAGCAATTGATCTTGTGGAATATACCAAATTAATAGCTATTACTAAGACTAGAGACAATGAAAAATATTTCTTTATAAATGGGTACATATTCTATTTATTGATTCCTTGTGAAACCTTTTAAATATCAAAGCAAGTTATCAGATAGGAGCATTAAATTAAAGTGCTTTGTCTCTAGGCTGTCTCAATGACATTAACAACATAATCAGTAAATAGGAAAGTATAACTGGTAATCCAGCTATCCCAGGAGTGATTCCTGTTGTGTATTCAGGGGTCAATGGGTAAAGCTGTCCTACGACTAAGGGCCTCATCAACCAAGTAAATATCCATAATAAATACATCAATGGAATTAGATTACGATATGAAAAAAGTATAATAACATTGAATATAACAAAGCTCGTTTGTTGCAACCCCCATAAAGAAAAAACCATATAGATAATTTGATTGGGATCAGGAGTTGATTCAAAAACAATGATATTTGCTATTTTATTGGCTGCATATTGAGGTTGCAGAAAATGCATATAAGCACTAAAAATCATTAGCAACACAAATAAAATCATGCCGTAAAAAGCTAAGGGAGATCCTAAGTAATTATTGTTTGCCTGTTTAGGTATAATTCTTTCTATCATCACAGTCACCTTCACATATCAGTATAATTTGGACCGCCTGTTCCCTCAGGGCAATGCCATTGTATATTCTGTGCTGGGTCCTTGATATCACAAGTTTTACAATGAATACAATTTTGGGCATTGATCTGAAAATATGGGGTTCCTGATTCAGACTCTATAACCTCATAAACACCTGCAGGGCAATACAGTCTTGCGGGTTCTCCAAACTCAGGTAAATTCTTCTCGATTGGTACGGTCGGGTCCTTTAAATGAAGATGGCACGGTTGATTTTCTTCATGATTGACGCCAGATAAATAGATTGAAGAAGTTCGATCAAAAGTGACCACATTATCCGGTTTTACATAATCCTTTTTCGTGGCCTTATTGAAGGGTAATAATTTAGCATAATCATCACCTTTTGCAGATAGAGTGAAAGGAAGTCTTCCTAAAAATAAATTCTGATCAATCCAAATAAAAATAGAACCCAGTAATAAACCAAACTTTTTCTGTAAAGGTGAAAAATTCCTAGCTCGATGTAACTCATCAAATACCCAAGACTGTTTTAAATGATTTTCAAAATTCTCTAGTTCATCACTTTGAGTGTCATTTAGAATTGATTGAACATATGTTTCAGCTGCAGTGATGCCTGATTTCATTGCTGTATGGGTTCCTTTGATTTTAGCCCCATTCATAAACCCAGCATCACACCCAATCATCACCCCACCAGGGAAAGTAAGCTTAGGTATGGATTGAATACCACCCTTATTAAGCGCTCTTGCTCCATATGAGATTCGTTCACCATCTTGTAGTAATCCTTTAAGCTCGGAATGTGCCTTCCATCTCTGGAATTCCTCAAAAGGGCTTAAATTGGGGTTAGCGTAATCAAGTGAGACAATTAAACCAATGAACACTTGATGATTAGGAGCATGATAAATAAATCCTCCTCCTTCAGTGTTGTTGTCTAATGGGAAGCCAGCAGTATGCATTACTAAGCCTTCTGAATGCTTTTCAGAGTCTATATTCCAAACTTCCTTAAATCCAATGCCATAATGCTGCGGATCAGAATTCTCATCTAAAGAATATTTATTGATTAATTGTTTGCCCAAATTACCTCGACAACCCTCAGAAAATATTGTTTGCTTAGCTCGAAGCTCATAACCCATCTCATAACCGTCTTTAGGTTCACCGTCCTTATCAAGACCCATGTCACCTGTGATCACACCTACAATTTTCCCCTCTTCCTCAATGAGATCAACTGCTGGAAAACCAGGAAACACATTAACACCGAGATTCTCAGCCTCTCTTCCTAGGTACTGGCACATAGACCCTAAGCTGATAATTCGATTCCCATGATTCATCATGGTTTTAGGCATTAAAAATTTGGGAACTGAAATACTTGTACGCTCTCCTGTTAAAAAAAGCATTTTGTCATCTTTAACAGGGGTTTGAAGAAAATTATTTCCATCATCCCACTCAGGGATCAACTCATCCAAAGATCTGGTCTCTATGACAGCTCCTGAAATGATATGAGCTCCTATTTCAGAACCTTTTTCTAGTAAGCAGACGCTCAAATCTAAGTTATTTTCATTGGATAGCTGCATCAATCGAACAGCTGCACTTAGGCCTGCTGGCCCAGCGCCAACAATAATCACATCAAATTCCATGGATTCTCTACTCATCTCTTCTACTGGGTTATTGGTATCAGATCTGTCTGATCTGGACCGGATGTAACAGGTTCATAAGTGGGTGTATTATCTTGATACTCGCTAAACGCCTCAGTAATTTCTTCAATACTTGCATTGACCCTTAATACTCTTACATTTTTTATTTGGAGCTGTTTAATTCCATCTAATCGATGGTGTCCATCTATAAGATAGTTATCTTGATCGACAATCAAAGGTCCATATTCATCATTTAATAGCCATGCTTTTTCTTGAACTCTAAATCCTCTAACTCTTTGTGTTTGAACAGGAATAATGTCTTTAGTGGGAATAGTAACTTTTTCATAAGCGTAATCACTTGAGTCAAGTATCTCTTGATTTAGTTGAGGGAGTTGGTTTCGGTCAAAATGTTTGTCTTCAGCTAATGCTGTCAGCGACAAGACTGTCATCATAAGGATTATGAGTAGTTTGTTCATCTTAATCTTCTTAAAGTTGAAAACCATCAAACTTTTTGCCTCTTGGTGTTATATCCAGTTTTGTTAAATTGATACTAGGATTTTACTACGAACTATTCTTGTAGTCTTAATTATTCCTGTTTTAATAGTTGCAGATGAAAGATTAATTACATCCAAAACCCATATAATTTATAATCCTATGGAAAAGTTAAGGAGAGAGATTAAGTGGCAGGAAAACTCGTTCTTTGTAGGCACGGACAAAGTAAATGGAATCTTGAAAACAGATTCACTGGTTGGGTGGATGTGGATCTTACTGAACAAGGACAAACTGAAGCTTTAGAAGCAGGAAAACAGCTACAGATAGCTGAATTAACTTTTGATATCGCTTTTACCTCTGTACTTAAGCGAGCCACTAAGACACTTTTCATTATCCTAGAAGAGATGAATCTAACCTGGATACCTGTAATCAATTCTTGGGAACTAAATGAAAGACACTATGGGGCACTTCAAGGATTAAATAAAGTAGATGTGGCTAAACAATATGGTGAGGATCAGGTACAAATATGGAGAAGAAGCTATGATACCCCTCCTCCTGTTATGGCTGAAGATGACAGCTCACACCCAAGATTTGATGCAAAGTATAATGGTATAGATGGCTTACCAGGATCGGAGAGCCTAAAAGATACTTTGGCTAGAGTGAAGCCTTATTGGCAAGAAAAAATCTTACCCTCACTCCTAGGCAATCAAAATGTCTTAATTGTTGCTCATGGGAACAGTCTTCGGTCTCTAATAAAAATTATTGATAATATTAATGATGAAGACATTGTCTCACTCAATATTCCAACAGGGGTTCCTCTGGTCTATGAGTTTAATGAGAACCTGAAGCCAACCTCTAAATATTTTCTTGGTGATGAAGAAGCTATCAAAAAAGCTACTGAAATGATTGCTCAACAAGGTAGCATAGAAACATAATGATTTATCAAATTGATAAACATAGACCTAAATTTAACGACACTAACTTTATTGCTCCAAATGCAACAATGATTGGACGAGTGGTATTAGAAGAGGATGCAAGCGTCTGGTTTAACGTTGTAATCAGAGGAGATAATGATCCCATTATTATTGGTAAAAAAAGCAATATTCAAGATGGATCTATACTGCATACTGATCTGGGGGCACCATTGAATATTGGCGAAGGTGTTACAGTAGGACACAAAGTTATGCTTCATGGTTGCACCATCTCTGACAACTGCCTTATTGGAATTAACTCAACAATACTTAATCATGCATTGATTGGAAAAAACAGCATAGTTGGAGCTAATTCATTGATCACGGAAGGAAAAGAATACCCTGACAATACTCTTATTATGGGCTCACCAGCAAAATCTATTCGCGAGTTAAGAGAGGCAGAAATTATGATGATTAATATGTCTTCTGAGCATTACGTTGAGAACGGAAAACGATTTATGAATTCGCTCTCTAGCGTCTAATTCTCATCAACCCTTCTTGGGACGTAGAAGCAATCAACAGTCCATCTTGAGAGAAAATCTGTGCTGTGGCAAAGCCTCGTGCTCCTGATGATCTAGTGCTTTCATAAGCAAACAACATCCATTGATCAATTAACATTGGTTTGTGAAACCACATGGCATGATCAAGACTGGCCATCTGGAAGCGGGACTGCATCAAATTGGTACCGTGTGGAAGAATTGCGGTTGTCAATAGATCATAATCTGAGACATAAGCCAACAGAGCTTGATGCAAGCCAATATGCTGAGGTACCACTCCTTTAGCTTTAATCCAACTGTGCTTAATTGGTTCAGTTGTTTTATTGGTCAAAAAATGAGGTGTTTCAACTGGCTTGACCTCAAAGGGACGTTCTCGTGTCAGCATTCTCTTAATTCGACCAGGTAATTGCTCAACCCACTCGGGTTTTATCAGATCCACCAAATCTTCTAGCTCATCGGGTCCTTTCACTTCTGGCATTTCAGATTGATGCTCTAATCCCTCCTCAGGTTTTTGAAAAGATGCTGTCATATTGAATATTTGCTCACCGTGTTGAACTGCAATAATTCTTCGATTAGAGAAACTTCCTCCATCTCTGGCACGATCAACTTCATAGACTATGGGTGCTTCAAAATCCCCACGTCTTAAAAAATAAGCATGCAAAGAATGCACCGATCGACCCTCAATGGTTCTAGTGGCAGCCATTAATGCTTGGCCTAGGACTTGCCCTCCAAACACTTGGGGGCTACCAATGTCTTGGCTCTCACCTCTAAAAATATTCTCTTCAATAACCTCAAGATCCATGAGTTCAACTAACCGTTCAATGGTGGTGTCAAGAGAGTTATTTGATTTCATGGCTAGTTAAAATAATAAAAGGAAACCGTCTCTGCAACACAAGCGGGTTTTTCTTCACCTTGTATTTCAACAGTGGTCTCACCTATTACTTGGGTAGCTCCTGATCGTTGCCTGACTCGTGCGACGGTAGCTCGAACACGAATTTTGCTATTCACTGGAACCATATTGGTAAAACGAACTCTATTCACACCATAATTAATAGCTCGTTCCAAATTTTTAAACTTAATAAAACTTGAACTCATTGTAGGAATCATAGAGAGAGTTAAATAACCATGCGCAATGGTTTTAGAGTCGGGCATTTCTTTCTTAGCTCTGTCCACATCGACATGGATCCATTGGTGATCATTTGTTGCATCTGCAAATTGATTAATCTGTTCTTGAGTTATTTTAAGCCATTCAGAGACACCTATTTCTTGTCCCTCAAATGCCTTAAAGTCTTCAAACGATGAGATTGTGTGACTCATTAGCCTTAAACAGAAATGTGACCTATGGTATTCATAAATTCTAATCGAGTAGCATCGTTAGTTCTAAAACTACCTGTCATAGTGCTGGTCACCATATCCACATTACTTTTATGCACACCACGGGTGGTCATACAAGCATGTCTGGCCACAATCACTACACCGACACCTTTAGGTTGCAAAACCTCTTCAATGGAGCTGGCAATTTGTTTAGTCATTTTTTCCTGGACTTGAAAGCGTCGAGCATAAGTGTCAACGACTCGAGCTAATTTACTGATTCCGACCACTTTGTTCTTAGGTAGATAAGCCACAAAAGCCTTACCAGTAATCAAAGCAATGTGATGTTCACAATGAGACTCAAAATCAATTCCTCTTAAAGTCACCATTTCATCGTAATCCTCAACTTCTTCAAAAGTTCGGTTTAAATACTCATGAGGGTCTTCATTGTAGCCGCTGAACCAGTCTTGATACGCTTTAGCAACACGTTTAGGTGTTTCTAACATCCCTTCTCTATCAGGATCATCACCAGCCCATTTTATTAAGGTTCTTACTGCCTGTTCAGCATCTTCACGTGATGGCAGTTTTGATTCATTACTCATTATTCAATGCTCAAATGGTTATATACAATCGAGAAATTATCGAAATGAACACTATTATGCAAGTAATGAATGATCATCCTGGTCGATTAGTTATCTCTTCAATTGAAACATTCGCACTAAGTAATGCGTCTGGATTCAATGGGTTAAGTATCTCTAGATCCATTTTTGATAATGTTTCTCGAGGGCTAGCATTCTTTATTAATTTGGAGTCAGATGAAATGGCACTAAAAAATCTTGGTTCATAAATAGCGCATAAGGGTTCCACACCTGATTCGTCTATGGATTGAAAAAGGGTTGCTGTTGTCTCTAGATTCCTAGCATGAATAAGTTGATCTATGGTTTGGCTATCAAGAAACGGCATATCACAAGCCACCACTAACCAGCCGGAATGAGGATCATAATCCCCTGCAGATAAAATCCCAGCAATAGGTCCTGCATAACCGACCTGATCAATAATCAATGGATATTGAGCTCGTTTAACATCATTAATTTGATCATGTCTGATGGAAACATAAACCTGTTCTACAAATGGACTTAGTAGATTGTAAGTTCTATCTAATAGTGTCATTCCCTCTAGATCTATAAGCGCCTTATCCTGTCCCATTCTTCGACTATAACCCCCTGTTAAGATCAAACCATTAAGTGGTGTCATGATATTTAGTCCTCTTAAGAGTTAGCCTATATCTGTTTTGCCGCCTGTTTTTCTTTGAAGAGAAATATCACTGATAACAATTTCATGACTTAGAGATTTACACATATCATAAACGGTTAACGCTGCTACTGATACTCCCGTTAAGGCTTCCATCTCAACCCCTGTTTTATGCTCAATGTCAACTTCACAGGTGATTATGAAATCCTGATTATCATCTGGCTCTATGGTGATATGGCAAGCATTTATGTTTAGAGGATGACAAAACGGGATAAGATCATGAGTTTTCTTAACTGCCATGGTGCCGGCAATAATTGCAGTATCAATGACAGGCCCTTTTTTTGTCTGTAAATCACCGTCTCTAAAACGGTCCTTGACCACTTCAGGAAAAATGATCTTTGCTGTTGCAGTCGCTGACCTTTTAGTGATCTCCTTGGAAGAAATATCCACCATTGTTGGTCTGTTCTTTTTATCTATATGATTTAACATTTCAATTTCTCTATTCTAAATTTTACAAAATACTGTTTAAAATTTCTTGTGTATGTTCGCCTCTTCTAGGGCTTGGCTTTGGTTCTTGAATTTGATCATCAAATCTTGGGGCTGGCCTGGCTTGTAATTCTTCATTCACTTTAAACCAAATATCTCGTTCCGCAATATGCGGGTGATTATTAGATTCTTGAGGTCTATAGACCGGAGCAACGCATGCGTCAGAATTTTCAAAAAGCTCTTGCCAATGTTTCAAAGGGTATTGAGAAAACAGTTGTTCGAGTTCTGCTGTCATTTTAGGCCAAACGGATTGATCATTTTGTTGGTTAAAATCTGGGTCATCCTGCAAGCCTAGCTTCTCTATAAAGACAGCATAGAATTTTGGTTCAAGACACTGCACAGAAATCCACTCGTCATCCGCACAGGCATAACATCGACTCCATGGAGGTCCATCAAGAAAACTCTCTCCTCTAATTGGGCTGAGTAAACCTACCGCTTGGGTAGACATCAACAAATTCATCATATGCGCTGAACCATCTACAATTGCTGCGTCAACAACTGTGCCCTTGCCGGTGCTTTGAGCTCTTAATAATCCTGCTAAGATACCTGCCACTAAATATAATGCACCTCCACCAATGTCCCCTGCCAATGTAGGCGGAGTAAACGGTGGTGTGCCAGCTGATGAGGCGTACCATAGAGCACCTGATAGAGCGATATAATTAAGATCGTGTCCTGCATCTTTGGCTTTAGGGCCGTTTTGTCCCCAGCCTGTCATGCGCCCATACACCAGACCCGGATGATCTTTATGAACGACCTCTGGTCCTAGACCCAACCCTTCCATCACACCAGGCCTAAACCCCTCAATGAGACCGTCAGCAGTAGCAATTAGTTTTTTCATATTTGCTAAATCGTCCTTTTTTTTAAGGTCAAGGATAATGGAACGTTTGCCTCGATCAATTATATTCTTTTCAGGCATTGAAGAAATAGATGGGGATGGACGATGCACCACAATAACATCAGCGCCTAAATCAGCTAACATCATCGCAGCAAATGGGCCTGGACCCAGACCTTCTAATTCTATTATTCGAATTCCTTCAAGCATTAAATTATATTTTTACTATTTTGTATTGGTTTTCAACCTATCTTACACCTCTTTAGGATTCCAAAATCTCTAATCTAATTCAAGAGCAGAAAAGCAATAAATGAAGTTGTTTGGAAATTTTCCTATAATGTTTAACCATTATTATTGAGACATCCATGAGCCAAACACTATTTGAAAAGATTTGGGATCAACATTCAATCAAAAACTTAGGTGACGGAAACGAACTAATTTATATTGATAGAATCTTTCTGCATGAGAGAACGGGGAGCATCGCTCTTAAATCCTTAGAAGAAAGAAATATTGATATCCGCAATCCCAACCAAGTGTTTGCAACAATTGATCATATTGTTGATACATTTCCTGGAAGAGATGACACCACTCTTATGCCAACTGGTACTGATTTTATAAAGTCATTGAGAGCATCAATTGAGGGATCAACAATTAATTTTTTCGATCTTAATAATCCAAATCAAGGCATAGTTCATGTCGTTTCACCAGAGCAAGGAATTGCCTTACCTGGAATAACTTATATTTGCCCTGATTCCCACACATGCAGTCTAGGAGCCTTAGGAACATTAGCTTGGGGTGTTGGTTCAACGGAATGTGAACATGCGCTAGCAACAAACACTCTGATAAAGAAAAAACCCAGACTAATGAAAATAAATATTGAAGGCGAACTTCCTATTGGAGTCACTTCAAAAGACATTGTTCTTCATTTAATATCCCAATTTGGATCAAATGGAGCAACAGGTTATGCGGTCGAATTCACTGGATCTACAATTAGTGCTCTTGAAATAGAAGCAAGACTCACACTGTGTAATATGGCGGTTGAATTTGGAGCTATTACAGGAATTATTGCTCCTGATAAAAAAACAATTGATTATTTAGAAGGCAAACAATTCTCTCCAAAAGGGGATGATTTTATAACTGCAAGTGAACAATGGAGAAATCTTAAATCTGATCCAGATGCAAAATTTGATAAAACAATAAACCTTAATTGCTCAGACCTAACCCCTTATGTGACATGGGGTACGAGTCCTCAACAAGCTATTTCTATTAATGGATCTATACCCTTTTTAGATCAGCTTACAGGGAGTTCTGAAAGAGAATCCATGATTAGAGCACTCAAGTATATGGGTCTTAGTGAGGGTGAGAATATCAAAGACAAAAAAATAGACGCCGCTTTTATTGGTTCATGCACAAACAGCCGAATCAGTGACTTAAGAGCAGCGGCTAATGTGCTCAAAGATAAAAAAATAGCTAAGGGTGTTAAAGCCATATGTGTCCCAGGTTCGTCTCAAGTTAAGGCCCAAGCAGAAGCAGAGGGATTAGATAAAATATTCACATCCGCTGGTTTCGAATGGAGAGAATCAGGATGCTCTATGTGCTTCTTTGCTGGAGGAGAGAGCTTTGGTGAGAAACAACGAATTATCTCAACCACCAATAGAAATTTTGAAAATAGACAAGGCAAATCAACCAGAACACATCTTGCCTCACCAGAATCAGTTGCTGCTTCTGCAATTAATGGAAAAATATGTGATGCAAAAAGTTTAGGTATAAAATCATGAAACCCTTCAACACGATATCTGGAATCGCAGCACCCCTGATGAGAATCAATATTGACACAGATACTATCATCCCAAGTAGAGAGATGAAAACGGTCTCAAAAAAAGGTCTTGCAAGTGGTTTATTTGCAGATTGGAGGTATATTTCAGTAGAATCTAGGGAAGAGAATCCTGACTTCATCCTTAATCAATTTCCATATAATCAAGCCAAGATTCTACTCTCAGGAAGTAACTTCGGTTGCGGATCATCAAGAGAACATGCTGTATGGGCAATCCATGAGTGGGGTATAAAAGTAATTATAGCTCCGAGTTTTGGGAGTATTTTTTATAATAATTGTATAAAAAATGGTGTACTTCCAATAAATCTAGATGAAGAAAAAATAGCCTCTATCAATCATTTTGTTGCTATAGATCCGATGAAAAATAAACTATATATTGATCTAAACAACAGAATCATAAATTATGATAAAGAAACAATAGAACACTTTCCGATTGACGAACAAGATCAAGCATTCTTAATCAATGGTCTAGATCAAATTGATCAAACATTAAACAAAATCTCATTAATAAATGATTTTGAAGAAGCACATAGGGGAAAAAATCCATGGTTATAGTAGATCTAGATAATATTAATATTGACCCTCTACTTACCTCAGTTTTGATGCTTAAGCGCCTCACACAAGAGAACTGATGTTGAGTATCATAATTTTAGACAGTTAGATAATTCAAAAGTTGCAAATTTTTCACATTAAATCGTTTATTATTAGCCCTATTATGAGACTAGCTTTATTCATTTTTTTATTATCGACTATTTCAGTGCAGGCTAATGACGAAGAACACCAAGGCATCTTAGCTACTTTATATGTGCAAAACTCTGCGGAGTTTGATGCTAATTCTATTAATGTTTATAAATCAGCAATTGATAAGCTCCCCAAGCTTCTGGCAAATAAAAATATTTCTGCTGCAACTGAGCAAAATAACGATTTTAGTGGGAAACCACCTGCTGTTATCTTAGACGTCGATCAAACTGTCCTAAATAATGTTGCTTATCAAGCAAGATTAATTGAGAACAGAACCTATTATCCTGATGGTTGGGATGCATGGTGTATGGAAGAAAAAGCAGACTATCTGCCTGGGGTAAAGGATTTCTTAGATTATGCTACTGATCTTGGGATAGAAATATTCTTTGTGACTAATAGGACAGCTAATCTTGAAAAAGCTACGAGAAATAACCTTGAAAAGCTTGGATTCATATTTGCTAAGAATAAAGACCAACTTCTCATGAAAGATGAAAGACCTGATTGGACTTCAAATAAAACCTCAAGAAGAACTTTAATTGCTAAGAAGTATAGGATCCTAATGATATTAGGAGACAATCTTGGAGACTTTGTTGATAGCAGTGAAAATATAACCTCTCCAGAAAACAGAAGGGCCGTCGCAGAGAAGTATAGAAATATGTGGGGAGAATATTGGTTTATGCTTTCTAATCCTAACTATGGAGATTGGGAAAATGCGATAATTAATTTTAACTTTGGGTTACCAAAAGACGAACAACTTCAAAAAAAATTAGACGCATTAGACTCTAAATGAAGTCACTTTTAAAATATCTATTTATTATGGTTCTGTCTTCCAGCTTAACTGTAATTGCCTTAAATCAATTCGCTCCAATTGTCATTACAATCCCAAAAAAGGATAAACAAGAAATTAAGATTGATTTTGATCAAACTCTTACAAAGAAAGATTTAAAGAGAATAGATAGGAAAGCTAAAAATATAATTCTTCTAATTGGTGACGGTATGGGAAGCAACCAAGTAACCGCTTATCGAATTGCGAAAGGAGGCCCAAATTATATTACAGCTTTCGATAAATTTCCCTTCACAGGCTTCGTTAAAACACATGCAGTAGACACTTTGATCACAGATTCCGCTTCGTCAGCTACGGCTTATAGCTCTGGGATTAAAACTGTTAATGGATACTTAGGAGTTGATAAAGACAAACAAATAGTAGGCAACATAACTGAAACATTATATGAAAAAGGATATATCAGCAGTCTAATTGCAACATCTGAAATTACCCATGCAACACCCGCTGCATTTGCAGTTCATAATGAATCAAGAGACAACACTGATCAAATAGCTGAAGCAATATTTAAGTCTAATAACTTTATTTTATTAGGAGGCGGACGAGATTTCTTTCTGCCTAAAAATTTAGGAGGTCAAAGAGAAGATAAGCTTGATATTCTTAGTCTAATAAAAGAGCAAGAACGTTACTTAAGTTCAAAAGAAGATTTAAATAATTTCGAATTTGATCCATCAAAAAGAATTTTTGGTTTGTTTGCAAGTGAAGGGTTGATTAGAAAAGAAAATGAACCAAATCTCTTAGAAATGTTTAATTTCACACTAGAGCAATCTGAAAAGATGCTTGTAAATAATTGTGCTGGTTTTTTCATAATGGCTGAAGGCTCTCAAATAGATTGGGAAGGACATGAAAATGATTTTAATGACCAATTTAAAGAGATGGATGAGTTCAATCAAGTCGTCGATCGTGCATTAGAATATGCTAAATTAGATACAAATACATTAGTCATCGCCCTCGCCGACCATGAAACTGGAGGTCTGCTTATAGAAATGGATGATTTTAGAAATAAACCTAGTAACAAGATGAAAATTTCATGGAACACTGCTGTTGGGTATGGCACTCATACAGGATCGATGATACCTGCTTTTGCTTATGGTCCTGGGGCAGAAAATGTAACCGGAGTCATTGATAACACTGATATTTTTTTTATTATGAAGGAAGCGCTAGGTCTTGATGAATTAAGTGATCGCCAATGTTTATAAGAAAATATACCCATAAATAACAAAGGAATGATGTGTCTGATATTGATGTATTAGTAAGTGAAGTTGGGCCAAGAGACGGTCTGCAAAGCATCAACACCATTATGTCAACCAGTGACAAGAAAAAATGGATTAAAGCGGAAGCGGAAGCAGGGGTTAGAGAAATTGAAGTGGGCTCTTTTGTACCGCCAAAACTATTGCCACAGATGGCGGACACAGCAGACATTGTCAAATATGCAAAAAGTCTACCCAATCTTACAGTGGCGGCTTTAGTGCCTAATTTTATGGGGGCAAAAAATGCGATTGATGCAGGTGTCGATAAAATGTGCCTGCCTTTATCTGTGAGCGAAACACACAGTAAAGCAAATTTACGAAAAACCCACGATGAAGTTTTAGAAGAAATAAAGCAAATAGCCGAGTACATTAAAACTCTTGATAAAAGTGAAAGACCAAAGTTTGAAGGCAATTTATCCACTGCTTTTGGATGCACCATAGAAGGAAAAGTTTCTGAAAAAGATGTGATTTCTCTAGCTGCTAAAATGATGGAATTGGGTTGTGACGAAGTGGGACTGTCCGACACAACCGGTTACGCAAACCCGACACAAATCAAAAGACTGATTCGTTTACTAAAACAAGAAGTGGGTGATAATAATCTTACCAGTATGCATCTGCATAATACTCGAGGACTAGGACTAGCAAATGCTCTGGCTTCACTTGAAGAAGGAATCACGACCTTAGATTCGTCGCTTGGTGGAATTGGCGGGTGTCCTTTCGCACCAGGTGCAAGTGGTAACATAGTTACTGAAGACTTAGTGTTTATGCTCGACTCAATGGGGTTAAAAACAGGCATTGATATTAAGGCTTTAATAGAAGTCAATAGAATGGTTAAGACTTGTCTTCCTGATGAGGAACTCTATGGTTTTACTGTAGACTCTGGCCTACCTAAAGGTTATTCAGAGGGAGGATGGGGAGCTAACTGATTGAGGTTTAAAACTCATACTTAAGGTCAAGAAAAGCTTTTTTATAATCAATTTCCATTTTTTTCTTATTATCAAACCAGGTTAATTCAACGCTAAATTTTTTTGTGAAGGTATAACCAACATTAAGCTGATGTCCCTTATGACCGACACCACCTCCTCCAAAATTTGAATCCACTAAAGCACCAAAGACAGCATTTTTCTCAACGTCTTTATAAAGATAGGTAATTTTCCAAAAATTATTTAAAGCCAGCTTAGTTCCGATTTGGAAACCCGAATCGTCTTCATCTGCTTTAGAATTTCTTGCATAATCTAAAAAAAATGTTGTGGGAATTGAATCAGTACCTAATTTTGTCTCAATCTCAGTAGAAAAATTAGTGACATTATAATTATTCAGATAGTTGTTATTAACATCAACGGGGTTGCCAAATATTTTTCCATTCCAAGTAATTTCAGAAGCAGGTCTGCCTTTAATATCATCGAAATTATATTGAGCTAAAGCAACCTTATAACTTGTTTGGTTTGAGATTTTGTTGCTCGCACCGATTTGGAAACCCCTGATATTAAATGCTTTAGATGAATGTTCATCAAACTTAATGAATCCAATGTTGCCAAAATAATTGTCTCTATTAAAACTTAGAGCAGCTCCCCCAGGGTTGTAATCTCCGTCAAAGAGTAACTGGCTTTTATTGGGTTTAAAGAACGGATTACTCATTTTACCTAGTGTAATAGATGAATTATCTGTTAGTACATAATCTATATACAACTGATCCATACCAATATCACTTAAACTAAAATCATGTCCAAGTGTCTGATTAGCTGCTGTGGTATTTGCTTCGGCAGTGGCAAATCTTACTTTAATTTTTAATCGTTCATTAGGCGAATATTGAACGCCTAGTCGTGTGCGTATTCTATGCCTTCTGCGTTTTGCTGACTCGCTATCATCATCGGTGTACTCATAACGGTATCTAAAATCAAATGACGTCTCTAGATCAGATGCCTGGGTAGATTGAGGGGTAGTAATTAAGAGTCCTAGGAACAAGAATGATAGAGAATGTATCATTTTAATGGTGATTTTCAACTAACCAAAAGCTCCCTTCAATGCATAGAAAAACAGAATAGATAAACCAGCGCCCACTGGTAAAGTTACAATCCAAGACAGGATAATTTTCCCAACAACGCCTAAATTGATTGCTCCTATACCTCGAGCAAGACCCACACCTAATACGGCACCAACCAGTGTATGGGTTGTGGATATAGGTAAACCAGTTCCCGAAGCGATGACGACAGTTCCAGCAGCAGCTAACTGTGCAGCAAACCCACGACTGGGTGTCAGCTCTGTAATTGCTCTTCCCACGGTGAGCATCACTCTAAAGCCCAACATCGCAAGACCGATTATAATACCAGAAGCACCAATCAACAATATCCAAAAGGGTACATCTGAGGTTGTGGCTATTGCCCCTCCACTTTGAACCACTGAAACAATTGCTGCCAAAGGACCTATGGCATTAGCGACATCGTTAGAGCCATGGGCAAATGCCATTGCACAAGCGGTGAAGACCATCAAGACGGCAAATACTCTCTCAACACCATCAAACATAGCCCCATTTTTTTCCTTTGTTGTATTATCGATTCGCTGCAATAGGAGCGCTCCTAAAACGGTAATCATTAAAGCAAAAACTAAAGACCAGGCAATACTCTGTGAAGTAGTAAAACTGATTCCCACATGCTGTAATCCTTTTACAAAAGTAACCATTGAAACTAAAAAGGCTGTTAGAAACATATAAAAAGGAACATATCTTTTTGCACTCATAAAAGGATTTGATGTTTGCAAAATTAATCGTTTAACACTGGTGAATAATAGAAAAGAAAGTGTTCCTGCAATTACAGGAGATATCACCCAACTGGCAGCTATAGAAGCAACTTTGGGCCAGTGGATAGCATCAACCCCAATACCAACCGCTGCAAAACCTACGATTGCCCCAACAATTGAGTGCGTGGTTGATACAGGCCAGCCAAAGTACGAAGCTATCAATAACCATATGCCAGCTGCTAGTAATGTGCCCAACATGCCAAAAACAAGCAGTTCGGGTGTTTCACTAATGACTGCTGCATCAATAATTTCTTTCCTGATGGTTGATGTAACTTCTCCTCCAGCGAGATAAGCACCGGCAAATTCGAAAATACAAGCAACTAACACCGCTTGCGCTACGGTCAATGCTCTCGCACCAACGGAAGTGCCCATGGCATTGGCAACATCGTTTGCACCGATGCCCCAAGCCATGAAGAATCCAAAAATACAGGCTAAAACCAGTAAGATATAGCCATGTTCAACAATTATTTCCATTGATCTTTTCCTTAAATCATTTTGATACTAAACGCACCAGAAGATGACCTACCGTTTGAGAAATATCTGCAAGAGAACCAATTTTATTGATTACATCATAGAAAAACATAACTTCCACAGGATCGTATTGTTTCTCAAATTCAAAAAATTTATTACGTAAGGCTATTTCTAATTCATCGTTTTCTTTTTCAATTTGCTCTAATTCTGTGACAAGTTCACCTAATACTGATACGTCATGGGAACCAAAGCCTCTTTTTTGCATACCATCTACTTTTCTAATCGCATCAGATGCTTGATTGGCAGCTTTGATAGCAGCCTGAGAGCAATCAATAAAACTTCCTAGAATCTCTTTTGGGATTTCCATTTTTCTCCCAATCATTACTCCAGAAATATCTTTTGCTGCATTAGGGATGCCATCCATCGTAAACACTAGATCCAGTAAATCTTGTCGAGAAACACTCATAAAAAGTGATTTTGGAAGGTTATTTCGAATATTATTTTTTATGTCATCCGCTTGATTTTCTAGATTAACAATCTCCTCTCTGCATTCAGATGCAGTGCTCCAATCTGATTGGGAAACAGCGGTTAAGAATTTCTCCAGCGCGTCTGTGGCTTTATTGCCCAGCACCATATGTTCTTGTAGTCCAGAAAATGGAGAATCTACAAGCATTCCTAGAAAAGTATCTGAATTCATGTTTTGTCCTCTTTAATAAATGCGATTGTAATTAAATTATGCATAGACTCAAGTAGAATCAGTAATTTATTTCTCAGAGGTTTGATCATAAACGTATGCAATTATATTATTTCTGTCTTCTTGTTCCCTGATACCAGAAAAAACCATTTTATTACCAGGAACAATCTCGTAAGGTTTCTCTAACCAAAGATCAAAATTCTTCACAGTCCAAACAATTTCACTCTTTAATAAAGCATCTGAATAATTATAACCTTCTCTGCTACCTGCTTTTGATCCAATTATTTTAAATAAATTAGGGCCTATTTTGTGAGGCTCTTTTTCCTTTAATGAATGGCATGCTCGGCACTGTAAATAAAGCTTTCTACCTCTCTCTAAATCACCATCAATAGTTTTTATTTCTCCGTGATCTGTAACTTTATTAAATACTTCAACACCCTTTTGATCATTGTCAACACTCTGTTGATCACTGCAAGCCATTAATAGAATGACAAGTAAAAATAAACTTAGATTCTTAGAACTGATCATAAATAATGATGATAATCACTCATAAATAACAGGACCAGTGTCCTCTTTCAGGTTAAATCTAGATAACTCAGGGTAATCTTCCATCATTCTTTTGTAATATTCTTCAGGAAGTTGGTCAATTGATTCTAATTTAACGCCTGCTGCATGCCAAAGAGTATGGCCTTCAATATCATCCATACCCATCCAAGGGAGCCATGGCATTAATACAGTCGAGGTAAACGTGGCGGATAAAGAAAGTAAATCTTTGTCTAGAAACTCTTTTAATGGTGCGAACATTGTCATTCGTTGCATCCTTGGGGCAGATAGTCCCGGTGGATATGCCGTTTGATTATGCAACCAAACAGCCTTAGGACCAAACGTCCAATCTAAAATTAGAGGATCATCAGGCATTTTTTCAATAAAAGAAGTTGGCCTCACACCCATGGTTGAGATGTTCAAACCTCTACCTATGCTTGCCCGCCTAATGTTAGGCAAAATTGCATTAACTTCACCAGTAAACGGGTTCTTAAATTCTCGAATTATGTCACCAGAGTCTAAATCCCTAAAAAAAGTCAGCATATTGCCGAGAATCTCATAAGAACCATCTTCTTGCGAAATAACTTTATAACTCTCCATGCCCTCAATCTTGATCATTGGAATTGGTTGTTCAGAACCTTTTTGAAAATACAGAGTGCCATTGTAATACCAAGGTACCTGATCCTCATTCCCTAAACTTGCTTGCATTCGTATGAGGTTCATTAAATTATTCACTGGTAAACTCAAGTCAGGAGCTGAATTCGGTATGCTTCCAGTGACCACACTCTTGATGTTGTTTGACGCTAAAACAGTAGCCAAGCCAAGCCCCATCAGAAAATCTCTCCTTAATAACTTGATTGACATACTCCTCTCCTTGTTCCCTATTTAATTTTGACTTGATTCTATATGTTGAACGACCTTATCTGCAAGAAACTTTGCTAAGGCATGGTGGTCTTCAGTCACTTGCCACATTGACCAAGTTCCTGAATATTGGCTTTGGATAGGTTGATTAAGATTTGGGGGACCAAGCTCAGACTTATAGCCTAAGTGCCCAAACTCAGAAACATCATAAGCCAAAGAAGGGTCGAGATCATTTCGCCTCTCATTAAGCTTAGTTTGTCGAGGTGGTGGGTACGTTTGCCCGGTTGGGCAACCACCCATTGTTAAACAACATTGCTCAGATTGATTAACATCCATAGGGTTAGCACATGACTTTGACACCCAAATTCCCCAATAATCAGCAAAGGGGTGTCCGTATTGAGGATAGGTATCAAAATCTAATTTATCGAAATGTAGCCAATTCTTATAACCAATCTCTTTGGCGATCTGATTAGGAACTTCCACTAAATTAAGAACAGAATTCTCCATGATTTGAGGAAAAACAACGACAATATGTTTAACCTTGTTTTTCCTGAGTTGGTCAAGAGCCTCCCAATAGCGATAACCCCATTCACCCTCTGGCATCAATCCATCAGTGTCATGAAGAACGATGTAACCTAAATTTTCTCCTCGCATTTCCCTGGTGCGCTCCAACTGGGTGAAAGCAGGAGGTCCTGGTTTCACAAGTTCGTTTCTTACCATATCACCAAACCAACCCCCCAGGATGTTTTTGGATTGCATTTCTGGAAATTTCTCCAACAACAAATCCTTGATGTTCTGATTCAGGATAAGAGTGTCATTAATTTTGGGGTCAAAGACCTGGTTCATTGAGTGAATGCCATGATTGACCAACAGTACCCCTGTATTCTCTAGAGCAATCTTGGCATCAAACTCGGCCTCGATGCCGTCAACTTGAAACTGTGCCAATCTGAGATCACCGATTACAGGATTTGGGTATTCGTTATAATCAATTATAGGGTTGTCTTTAGGTCTACCGCTGGAGCGAGTCCATCCCTTAGGTTCAGTAGGATAGGATGTCAACATTAACTCCTTGGGGTCATTGACCCACTCAATGGTGACATTAGCTTGCTGATTATTATTGTGGTCATGAATGACTTTCTTTGCAGTTGTATAAACATCATAAGTTTTGGAAAACCTGGCTCCTGCAGTTGTTAAATCAATCATTACGATCCGGTTAATACCTATTTTTAACATCCGTTCTACCGGTCCATCGACATTATAACGATCAGGATCACAGAGATGCCAGGTCGGATCATCGGAGCCACAGTATCGCAACGGATCACCATCAGGAATCCCTGGATTGAAAAGCATTCTTGGATTTGCCAATTCGCTCGGATAGGGACTTATCCACGTCATCTTATCGACTATAAAATCGACTCCTAATTTATTCTCATAATCACCCAAAATGGAGCTTAATTCTGCTGTTATCTTCCGCTTTGATTCTGGATAGGGGTCTACACCACCAATACGTTCATACTCAAAAGAATACTTACCAAGTTCTTTAGAGGCATTGCCAAATTTAAGCATTTGGGGCCAATAATCAGAGTTCCAAATTATTTGTTGGTAAACAGGACTGTTCTGATCGTAGGAAAATATTTGCATAGTGGCATCCCAGAGATGTTTTTCCCCATAAGTCTCATTACCGCCATGAGAAACATAGAGCACTCCAACCCTTGGTTTTCCATTATAAGGAAGGTCATCTGTTTGCAATTGGCTTGAGTACTCAGAGCAAGCTGAGAGACAGATGGCCATCAGAAAGGCTATTGAATATTTAAATCGCCTGCTCAATTCACCTACAGCCCTAATGCTCCTGGATTCATTAAATTCTTTGGGTCCAGCGACTTTTTTATTGCTTTCAAAGCATCAGCAGCTAATGGCTGTCTGCCTTTTTGATAGGGATAACTCTTTCCAACTTGAAAATGAACCGCACCAAGTTCTGAATATATTTCTTGAATTGATGCACGAATCTCAGCAACTAAAGCTCTCCCTTCTTTGTTTTCTGGATAAGTAGGGAGCATATCAAGATAGTCTTGATCCAAGAAAAGTTTATGATAAATAGTTTGATCATCTTGCCAATATAAAGCGACCTCATAGAGGAAGCTATGAGTGGAATAAGTCATATACATAGCCCCTGTATAAACCGAATACTTTTCCATTTCATCTTTTTTTTCAGCGTAAAGATCCATGAGGCGATTATGCATTGCCTGCATTTTTGAAAAAGATAACAACCCATGCATAGGCACCCACCTCTCTCCTTGGGGTCCTAGTATTGGGTAGAGTGGCATAAAAGGCATAGCGCCTAGAACGGTTGGAATGGTGTTTGCAATTTCTGTGCCATAAGGAGACACTGCTTTTCTAGTCTGTGCCAATTTACTTTTGACTTCACTGGTTGAATGGCCTTCAACAACAAAATGAGCTGAATAATCATAACCTGTTAAAAATCGTTTTCCTGCAAGGGCCATCTTCCCGAGTTGCACAAAAGCCTCAAACGGATTACGAGCTGTTTTCAGCACAGCATAAGCAGCTTTGAGAGCGTCAGTGACTGAAGTGCTGCCAAGCTGACCCTGTTGTAATTTAGGGTCTAAGCCCCAATTGCTTGAAGTCGACTCTTCTCTTGCGGCAGCTGCCATTGCCTGACTCATGGCATCATAGCTCTTAAAGCCAAAAGAACAAGTGAGACTATGACTGGGTAATTTAATAAGACGAAGTGTAATGCTTGCCTTTACGCCCAATGACCCTGCATCACCAGAAAATAAGCCGGTTAAATCAGGTCCATAGTGTCTGAAAAATGGGGAGCTTTGTTCCATTGCAGATGAGCCTGTTTTAAGAATGTCACCATTTGCTAAAACAATGTCATAACAAAGTATTGACTCAGGGGATCCTCCGTATCTACTGGTTCCCATACTTACACTATTTTGTGAAGTTGAACCACCAACTGTCGCTTTTAATCCTGAAAAGGGTCCCCAAAAAGGAGTTCTTAGATTACTTTCAGCTAATGCATCGGCCATTTCCGCCCAAGTAACTCCTGGTTCAACAGTGATAAACATGTCCTCTTCATTGATCTCAACAATCTGATTAAGTCGGGAAGTATCGATAATTATTGATTCAGCGGTAGTGGGAAGATAGCCATCGGTGTATGATGCTCCTCCTCCACGAGTTACTATAGCAACACCTAAACCTGTTGTTACCCGAACAGCTTCTTGAAGCTCCTCTATGGACCCTGGTTGAACAACTGCTATGGGTGTTTCTATAGATCGATAAACATCCATTGAGTAAAAAGACAGAGATTCCTGATCTGTCAAAACATTATCTTTTCCTACTGCTGCTTTTAGCACTTTAACAACATTCTTATTCGCTTCGGACATCTTGTTCCTCCTAAAACTCAATTAACCAGTCATGTTTATCTTCTGGTAGATACTTAATCTTTACATCATCTAGTTGGTTGGAAATTCTTTCTGCAAAAATCTCTCTTAAGTTGCCTTGCCAGATAAATATGGTTAGCTCTTGAGAAAAATTTTCTAAATCCTCTTGAATATCATATCCAATCAAATCTTTTGCCACTAGCTTTAATCCTGGCCCGGCTTTCAAAAATTCGACTGCTTTTTTATGGACACTCTCAGCTTCAATATCTGGTGGACGTTTCAATGCAGTTGAGGATTTTGCTTCAAACCAAGGAAAAAAGAGTTCACTGTCTCTTACAAAATACCAGGACCTCATAAGATGCTCTCCATATTTACTGGGTGTAATATCAGGCACATAATTCTCAATATATTTTTCTTTTTCTAAATCACTTAAACACCAAGGATCTATTAAGACTAGATTGTCTATGCTTAGACTCTTTTGTTCAGATAGTCTTAAAGCGATAGGCAAAGAAGCCCCAATACTAATAACGGAGAGCTTTGAAATGCCTAGATAATCAAGTGTCTCTTTAAGCATTCTAACTATTGATTGAGGAGAATAGTTGGTTAAATGTGTTGGTCCTGTTTCGCCATGACCCGGGAGATCCACGAATAACTTTAAAGAATCTTTTATCACTTTATGATGAAATAATTCTGCTTTGGACGATTGACCTAGATCATGGAGGATAAGCACTATGTTTTCTATGTTATTGCCTTCTACTGAATAATAGATAGGGCCATTTGTTGTTGGTGCAAACCCCTGTTTTCCTGACTGCAAACGATCGCTAGTATTTCTGTGGGTGTAATCTTTATTAGAAGAATATTTCTTAAAAATCTCTCTGGATCTATCCCCCACTGCCTCTGGATCTGACAACAGTTCAATAACTACATTGTTTGGTAGATTACTGAGTCTTCTGGGATGATGAGCAATCGGGTCACTCTTATAGTTAATAAGAAAAGTTGGTACTACTAACTCTCTTATGCGTTCTCTTGAGGGATATAAAAAAGCTGCTTGATAAGCTGTTTGTGAGGCTTCATTGGATCGAAGTAAATCTAGAATATAGGGTTGAAGAAGTTCTGGGTTTGAGGGATCCATGCTCAGCCTATTACCTAATTCTTTTTTAAACCAAGGGAAAAAAATTTGCTGGTCTCTAATTCTTGACCAAATCCATGACATCTGGCTTCCCTCAGGTGTAGGTTCAAACCATTTAGTGTAGTGTTTTAGGATGTCAGCTTCTTCTTCAGGTTCTAAGACAACCAATCCATTTACCACCACTGCATTACAGAGTTCTGGATAAAGACGTGCGAATTCGGTGGCTATAATTGCTCCAGTATGAAAACCATAAAAACAAGCTTTGTTTATTTCTAATGCATCAAGAAACTCCTTTAAAGCTTCTGCGTATTGAGATATGTCTGGTTCAATTCCATCAACGAAGTCAGAAAGACCAAAGCCTGGAGTATCCGGTGCAATAACTGTGAATTCATCACTGAAATCCTCAATAACACTTGCCATCTCTGCTGATGATGTTGGGCTTTGATGTAAAAGAATCAAAACCGGTCCAGAGCCTGACATTCTATAATGGACTTGACGAGAGCCCAGATTGACAAAATGTCTCTGAATGGATAAATTTTCTATGGACTGATACATAACAATGGACTTATTATAGCTTCATATTCACTTCAGATAACATGACAATTAATTACAAATCATTCCCGGTCGGTCCTTTGCAATGCAACTGCACCATTATTGGTAATACATCAACTGGAAAAGGTTATCTGATTGACCCTGGTGGAGATGCAGAGAGAATCTTAGAAACCATTGAAACAATGAATGTATCCATTGAAGCTATTTATCATACTCATGCCCATTTTGATCATTTCTTAGCTTCAGCAGAAATTAAAGAAAAAACAGGTGCTCCAATCTTTCTAAATGAATCCGATAGATTTCTTTGGGACACCCTAGAAATGCAATGTAGTTATTTTAATATTGATTTTAAACCCACACCGCCGCCTGATTTTAATATTGAAGATCAACAAGATTTAATCCACTGTGCTGGGGTTTGTATTCATACACCAGGACATACACCAGGATCTGTTAGTTTCCATTTTGAGTCAGAGAAACTATTGATCGCTGGTGATACATTGTTTCAAGGATCGGTAGGCAGAACAGATTTACCTGGAGGTGATTTTAAAATGCTTAAGAGTTCAATCCAGGAAAAAATTTATTCTCTAGATGAATCCACCGTTGTTGTAACCGGTCATGGGCCCCAAACAAGTATCAAAAAAGAGATGGAAAGTAACTTATTTATTAGGTATGACACCTAATTGTTACTTAATTATTTCTGCTCGTGCTTCTTAAAATAAGACTGAACGAGAAATGACAATCCCATACCAATAACTAAAGTCGCAACCGATAATTTACCTCGGTGTGCAGTTTCACTGGTCCATATTTCGCTGTATTGAAGCCAAAAAAGTGTGTATATGGAGATCAAACAAGGCACTAAAGCAATAATGATTTTGATTGCCTGACGAGCCTTTAGCATTAAGAAATTGAACATATAAAAAATACTATCATGAAATATATCCATCGTATACGATAAGGAAAAGTTCAATTTTATGGTTAATAAAAAAGAATCATCTTGTATTTCTAAAAGGTAAACATATATGAGCACTAATCTTAAAACAATATTGAAAAATAGAATCATTAATAAATGGAGTTTGTTCTGTCTTATTTCTATTCCAATGTCTGTGGTAATGGTCATTGCTATGATGGGGGTTGATATGTCAACTGGATCTGGCGTTTCGGAAATGATTGGGTTTTCTGTGCGCTGGGCGGTGCCTATCATCTTCCTGGTAGTGGCTATATCTTCGATTCAAATTCTGTTTCCTGGATCTTTCTCAATGTGGTTAATGCGAAATCGAAAATATATCGGGTTATGTTTTGCAGTTGCAATGGCATGGCAAGGCTTGTTTATTTTTATAATGTCGTACTTTTTCCATGAGTACTACTATGCAGATGTTTATTTTTTCAGAGATGAAATAGAAGGAAGCATCGGCTATATTTTCCTTCCCGCTATGGTGGTCACATCCTTTAACTTTGGTCGTCAATACTTGACTTCAAAACAATGGAAGTTGCTACACAAGAGTGGTATCTATTTCCTCTGGGCCTATGCCTTTAGCACCTATTGGTGGAGTCTCTGTAACGGGCTCTCCTGTTATGAGAATCTGGTACCGCTTGACTACGTATACTACTGGAGCGGTTTTCTCGCGTTCGCACTGAGAATTGCGGCCTGGGGTAAACAACGCTGGCAAGCGACGAATAAGCATGCCGCTGGGAGCAGCACGCCGCTTGCGTTCAAGGTATCGGGCGGTGCCATTATCACCTTTGGTCTTGTTTGGTCCGCTTCCGGGCTTTATTGGCAAGAACGTGTTACTGATTTTTTGACCACACCAGAGTGGTCTGCGGACCTTGAACTGTGGCTGCCTTTTTGGCCTTATGAGCCTTTTTTATCACTCTTCATCATTGGATTGGGTACTATGCTGATAACCAAGGTCAGGCATGCAGATAAGTCTATCTGGGCAGTAGATAGCTAGTATCTATTACAGTGGTTTTTTAGAGCTAGGTATAAGCTTTATAGTTGAAGTTGCTGTGGCAACCAGATGATCCTCTTGGCTCAAGGTGCTAGTTGCTTCAGCCACTAAGGTTCCTGGGTGTGCTGGAGCTAAGAAACTAACATTGATATCCAGAGACACTGGGTTAAATTTAAAATCCAATAAAGCTATAAGTAGATGAGCCATGCAAGTATCCATCATCCCAGTGATAAACCCTCCCTGAACTATTTGTGCCTCAGAGTGACAAAACTCAGGAACAGCATCGAATTCCATAATTGCAGTTTGTTTTTCTGAATTCAATTGAGTAGCCTTACCCCTCAAAGAGTCAAGGCAAGGCGGCTTATGTGCTTCGAGTAATTTGAGTTTCTCTTTATCAGTTAACTTCAAATTATTCTCTTTGGATAGGAGTAAATATTAAAACGTTCTGAATTCAAAAAACCAACTAAAGTAATTTCATATTCCCAAGCGGCCTCAATTGCTAAACTGGAAGGCGCACCAATTGCAACTATCATAGGGATGCCTGCTAACGCCGATTTATGCACTAACTCAAAACTGGTTCTGCCGCTCAGCATTAAACCAAAACTAGAGAGTGGTAATGTATTGTCATTTATCTGTTGGCCAATTAATTTATCCAATGCATTATGACGACCCACGTCTTCATATAAACCCAGTATCTCTCCGTTAACATTAAAAAGAGCCGATGCATGAAGTCCACCGGTAATGCCAAATGCATCTTGCTGTTGTCTTAGATTCTCAGGGAGTTGCCTTAAAACAGACTCGTCAATTTCTAGATTACTCGTATTACTATCAATGGGCTGTATCTTAGAGATGCCTTCCACCATTGTGCTACCACAAATACCACAGGATGAATTAATATAAAAATTTCGAATCTTATCTGGGTCCAATTGCACAGACTCATGGAGCTCAATCAATACAGTATTCTCAAGATTGGAATCATCAGCTAATTCCTTGTTTCTGGATACTGAGAGAATATCGTTTTTGTTATTAATAACACCTTCAGAAAATAAAAACCCTATTGCTAATTCAAAATCATTACCCGGTGTTCGCATCGTAATAGCAATATTTTTATTAGATCTTGATGAAGTAGGGCCAAAGCAGAGACTAAATTCCAGTGGTTCCTCAATGGCAACCTCATCTGATATTTCTTGAGTAATACCTTCAGTATTTTTATGAACAGTAATACGAGTTGATTTTTTCAAAGCTTAAAAAGCCTACTATTAAGCATCAACTTCAGGCAACTTATAATCTTTGTACTCTTGCCTCAGTTCAAATTTCTGAATCTTACCAGTTGCTGTGTGCGGCAATGTGTCCACAAAAACGACATCATCAGGTATCCACCATTTAGCAACTTTACCCTCATACCAAGCTAGAATCTCCTCTTTTGAAGATTCTTCACCCTCTTTGAGTTGCACCAATAAGAGTGGCCGTTCTGTCCACTGTGGGTGATAAACACCAATCACTGCAGATTCTGCTACTTTGGGGTGGTCAGTGGCTGTGTTTTCTAAATCAATTGAACTGATCCATTCGCCACCAGATTTAATCACGTCCTTGGTTCGATCAGTGATTGCCATAAAGCCCCTTTCATCAATGGTGGCGACATCTCCAGTTTCAAACCATCCGTCCTCCTCAAGAGTGGTTCCAGGTTCAGCTTTAAAGTACTCTTTCAGTATCCATGGTCCTTTGACTTTGAGACTACCGAACGCAACCCCATCCCAAGGGAGTTCATTGTTGTCGTCATCGGTTATTTTCATCTCAACACCATAGACTCCTCGCCCGGCTTTTAATTTAGCTTCAAGAAGCTCTTCACCTTCTAAATATTCCATACCAGGTTTAAACATATTCACTGTTCCTAGTGGGCTCATTTCTGTCATGCCCCAGGCAACATGAACATAGACGTCATATTTATCCTTCATTTCAGTAATAACAGACGATGGGCAAGCGGCGCCACCAACATAAAGACGTTTGAGAGTAGGCACTGATTTTCCTGATTCATTTAAATAGGCAAGCAAATTCAACCACACTGTAGGCACCCCCATAGAAACGGTTATGCCTTCTGTTTCGATTAACTGTTGAAGTGTTTCACCATCACCCATCTTTGCTCCTGGAAGCACAATTTTAGTGCCTACCATCGGTCCAACATAAACTGAGCCCCAAGCGTTCACATGAAACATTGGAACAATAGGCAGAATACAATCACTTGCTGATACCCCAAAGACATCTGGCATCGCTTGAGCGTAGGTGTGCAAAATAGTGGAGCGATGATGATAAAGAACACCTTTTGGATTCCCTGTGGTGCCAGATGTATAGCACATAGAACATGCGGTTCTTTCATCTAAATCAGGCCAATCATACTCACTTGTCTCTTGAGCTAAAAGGGTTTCATAGCATAGCAGTCCAGGAAGAGAGGACTCTGGCATTTGCTCCTCTGACGTGAGCACAATAAACTGTTTAGTGGTTGTCAGCTGGTCTTGAATGTTCTCTAAAATAGGCACAAACATCGGGTCACAAAAAATAACTTGATCTTCTGCATGATTAATAATGTAGACCAATTGTTCTGGGAATAATCGTGGATTAACGGTATGGCACACTGCCCCTGAACAGGAAATAGCATAATACAACTCAAAATGTCGATGGTCGTTCCAAGCTAGAGTCCCTACATGTTCACCAAGAGAAATACCTAAAGAATTTAGAGCATTAGCTAATTGCCTGGTTCTGGTAAATGCCTCTTTATAGGTGTATCTAAAGTTTGGGTTATCAGAGGAAATAGAAACAATCTCTTGTTCAGGAAAATTTCTTTCAGCATGCTCCATTAATGAAGTAATGAGAAGCGGTGTATCCATCATTAAGTCTTTCATCGCAATTTTCCTTTCATCAATAGTTTCATACTAATTTAACCCCCTATGTAATACATTTCTACTTTCTCTTTATCTTTGTTGTTTTGATTAAGATATCTTAGCTCACTGTAACGGTCATTTCTTGATTGCCAAATTGAGACTATCTTTTCTTCTATCGTCTTATCGTCCATGTCTGATCTTATCCATGACTTAATATCGATGCCTGTTGATGCAAACAAACAATTGTATAATTTGCCGTCTGATGACAGTCTGGCCCTGGTGCATGAGCCACAGAACGGATTAGTCATTGAAGAAATAAAACCGATCTCAGTTCCGATATCATCAAAGATAAAACGAGAAGCCACCTCACCTTCATAATTCTGCTTAATTGGACTAAGGGACCATTTGTTTGATATCAATTCTATGATTTCTGAGCTGGGAATCGTTTCTTGTTGCTGCCAGTCATTAATAGTACCCACATCCATGTATTCAATAAATCTAAGTACCACTGGTTGATCTCGAAAATACTCAACCATTTTTAGAATATTGTTTTCATTGATTCCCTTTTTAATCACAGCATTAATTTTAATACGCTGAAAGCCTGCTCGTTGAGCTTCATCTATGCCGCTTAACACTCGATCCAGATCACCTCTCCCGCCGGTCATCAATTTAAATTCATTAGGATCAATAGAATCCAAACTGACTGTTATACGATCAAGACCAGAGGCTTTTAACTCATAAGCATATTTCTTTAGCAACACCCCATTGGTGGTAAGGGCAATATCCTTAATGTTACCAATAGTCGAAAGGTCTCCTATAAAATCGGTTAGATTGACCCTGAGTAAAGGTTCACCTCCCGTGATTCTTATTTTAGTGACACCAAGTTTGGTAAAAATTCTTACCAGTCGAAGCATTTCATCAAAACTCAATCTTTTTTTGGACGGTAGGAATTTAAAACCCGGATGAAACTTATCTTCAGGCATGCAATAAACGCATCTAAAATTACATCGATCCATCACGGAGATTCTAAGGTCTCTGAGCGCTCTGCCTAATTGATCTTTAATGAGAGGTATATGAGAAAGATTTGTCATTGGTCTGAAGAGATCCTATTTACCATCTCCATAGGTGTGATGTAGTTATAATGTTGCTCTTTTGCCACCGCCTCAATAGTGACTTCTCCGTTACAAATATTTAACCCTTCACAGAACCCTTTATCATTTAATAGGGCTTGGCTAAACCCATTATTGGCGAGGCTCAATACATAAGGCATGGTCGCTTGGTTCAAGGCGTAAGTGGAAGTCAAGGGTACAGCACCAGGCATATTAGCCACACAATAATGCAATACGCCCTCTTCGACATACGTTGGATCTGAATGGGTGGTTGCATGACTGGTCTCGGAACAACCGCCTTGATCAATTGCTACATCGACAATAACAGACCCAGGTTTCATCAATTTGACTAAGTCTCTAGTAATGATCTTCGGTGCAGAGGCGCCAGGAACCAATACTGCTCCTATCACTAGGTCAGCAGTTTTGATGCAATCTTTATTATTTTCAGAGTTGGCAATCACGGCATTTAATTTGTCACCAAAGATAGATTCCAAATAATCAAGTCTAGCTGCAGATTTATCAAGAACAGTGACATTGGCTTGCATACCAATAGCAATCTCAATCGAATTAATACCCACAACACCGCCGCCAATAACGACAACATTAGCAGCCTCAACATTAGTTACTCCACCAATTAAAAGTCCTCTGCCACCCTTTGCTTTTTCCAAGCAACTTGCTCCTGCTTGGATTGCCATCCTTCCTGCAACCTCACTCATTGGAGTAAGCAATGGGTAACTGCCATCGTGCGCTTGCACTGATTCATAGGCAATAGCCCTTGCTCCAGAATTGATTAGGGCTTTAGCTTGATCAGGATCAGGAGCTAAATGCAAATAAGTAAATAAAATTTGGTTTTCCTTAAGCAAGGCACATTCTTCTAATTGAGGCTCTTTCACCTTAACGATCATCTCTGCTTGATCAAAAATTTCCTCTCGGGTCTCGACAATCACTGCACCTGATTGTTTAAACTCTTCGTCTGTTTTACCGATACCAAGACCGGCATTAGTTAGAACCATTACCTGATGATTAGCTTCAGTTAATGCTTGAACGCTTTCAGGTGTTAAGCCGATTCTATATTCATCAGGTTTAATTTCCTTAGGTACGCCTATGAGCATTAATTTACCCTCTTATTTAACAGTTGGCATGGAGAGATTTAAGTCCTCATCCTCATCAATATCAGGCCATCTGGTGGTGACAGTCTTGGTTCTTGTATAAAACCGAACGCCGTCCATACCGTAGATATTTGATGACCCATACATAGAGTCCTTCCACCCTCCAAAGGTGTAGAATGATAATGGTACTGGAATCGCTACATTGATTCCAACCATTCCCACTTGAACAGAATTAACAAATTCTCTAGCTGCAGATCCTTTGGTCGTAAACAAAGCGACGCCATTACCGAATTGATGTTGATTAGCTAGCTCAATAGCTTCCGAGAAATTCTTTACTCTGAGCATTACCAAAACAGGGCCAAATATCTCATCAAGATAAATACTCATGTCTTTTTGCACATGATCAAAGAGGGTTGGCCCTAGAAAAAACCCTTCACTATTTGAAGTCATGGGGTGTTGTCTTCCATCAAGCAAGAGTGTGGCTCCTGATTCAACCCCTTGATCTATGTAGTCGATCACTTTGTCTTTATGGTCTGCGGTTATTAGTGGGCCCATCTCATTATTAGGTTCATCTCCAGGTCCAATTTGAAGATTTTTTGCCTTCTCTAAAAGATGTTTTGTAAGCTCATCTGCAACACTCTCCACTGCCACTGCAACTGAGATAGCCATACACCTCTCTCCTGCTGAACCGTAGGCGGCACCTATAATTGCATTGGCTGCTTGTTCAATATCAGCATCCGCTAGAATAACGGCATGATTTTTTGCACCACCCAGTGCTTGAACGCGTTTTCCATTGGCTGAGGCTTTGCTATTAACTGCTTGAGCAACAGGCGTTGATCCAACAAAACTGAATGTCTTAATAGTGGGGTGATCAAGAATTGCATCCACCATTTCTTTATCGCCATGCACCACATTCATCACCCCTTCTGGGAGACCTGCTTCTTGCATTAATTCAGCTAATTTCATAGAGCATGAAGGGTTTTTTTCTGAAGGCTTTAGGATAAAAGTGTTTCCACAAACAATAGCAATAGGAAACATCCACATTGGGACCATTGCCGGAAAATTAAAGGGTGTTACGCCTGAACAAACCCCTATTGGCTGCCTTGTTGAGTAACAATCAACACCGGTTCCAACCTGCTCACTAAATTCACCCTTCAAAAGATGCGGAATACCGCAGGCAAAGTCCACCACCTCAATCCCTCTTTGTAGCGACCCTGCTGCATCCGAGAGAACTTTTCCATGTTCTAAGGTGATCAAACGAGTCAGTTCCTCTCGATTCGATTCTAGTAATTCTTTGTACTTGAATAGAACTTGGGATCTTCTAGTAATTGAAATCTTCGACCAAGACTTAAAAGCAAGCTCTGCAGCGTTGACTGCTTTTTCTAAATCATCGCTGTTGCCCATGGGTAATTTTGCAATAACTTTACCCGTTGCTGGATTGTAAATATCTCCATACCGATTAGACGATGAAGGCTGCTGTGAGCCATTAATCCAGTGTTTAATAACTTTATGTTCCATTGTCTTAATCTATTGCAGCAATTGATTCTTTGACAGTTTGAACGATAGTTCTAACCTGATCTTCTGAGGCAATGAAAGGCGGGCACAAAGCAATTGTATCCCCTGTTGTTCTTACTAACACTCCTCTCGAGAAACATTCTCTAAAAACATTTACTGCTCTAGCGGTCGGTTGACCTTCAATAGGCTCAAGCTCAATAGCTCCCAACATTCCATAATTCCTAATATCAATGACATAATTTGAGCCTTTAACCGTTTGCAATTCCTCTTCAAGAATCGGTGCTAATTCGCTGGCTCTTTGAAATAAACCTTCTTCCTCATAGACATTTAATGTGGCGAGACCAGCAGCAGCGGCTAAAGGGTGACCTGAATAGGTATAGCCATGATAAAATTCTATACTGTCTTCAGGACCGGTCATAAAGGTTTTATAGATTTCTTCCTTCACCATAACTCCACCCATGGGTACCATTCCACTGGTCATACCTTTAGCAATGGTCATGATATCTGGAGACACATTAAAGGCTTCTGCTGCAAAGCTTTTACCTGTTCTGCCAAATCCGGTAATCACTTCATCCATAATCAAGAGGATGCCATGCTCATCACAAATCTTTCTTATCCGCTCTAAGTAACCTACAGGAGGTATTAAAACCCCAGCTGAACCGGCGATTGGCTCAAGGATCACAGCAGCAACAGTTGACGGATCATGCAAAGCTAATATGTCTGATAACTCATCTGCTAAATGCCCTCCCCATTCAGGTTGCCCGACAGAGAATGCATTGTGTTCTAGGTTATGAGTGTGTTTAAGATGATCAACTGCTGGTAATAAGGCACCAAACATCTTTCGGTTAGGGGACATGCCGCCTACTGATATTCCACCAAAACCAACTCCATGATAACCCTTCTCTCTTCCAATTAATCGGGTCCGATGACCCTCCCCTCTTACTCGATGGTAAGCTAGCGCTATTTTTAGTGCGGTATCGACAGCTTCAGAACCTGAATTAGAAAAAAACACATGGGTAATTCCGTCCGGTGCCATATTGACTAGTTTATCAGCCATTTCAAAAATCGTTGGATGACCTAGTTGAAACGCAGTTGCATAATCAAGTGTTGCAGCTTGTTTTTGCACTGCTTCTACAATCTTTGGATGGCAGTGACCAGTATTACAACACCACAAACCCGAAGCGCCATCAAGGACTTGTTGATCCGTGTGTGTGGTATAGAACATGCCACTCGCTTCTTTAAACATTCTAGGGTTTTTCTTAAAATATCGATTGCCAGTATAAGGCATCCAATAAGCCTCAAGATTAGGGAGTGAATTACTCATAATTCTAGTCCTTATTAATTGTTATAGCACCACCTTAATGAGTTTTCATAAATTTAACAATATTTAAATTGATTTTTTATAAATTATTGTTTTTAATAGGTATTAATATTTTTTGTTTAATATATTTAACGTTTTAACAGCATGCATGAAGACATAGACATTGGAACCCGACTCAAAAAACTAAGACATGAGAGGCAAATCTCACAGCGGCAATTAGCCATCAAATCAAAGGTAAGTAATGCCATGATTTCACTCATTGAAAGCAATAAAACTAACCCATCATTAGGGATGTTAAAAAAGATATTAGACTCTGTGCCCATTTCAATAAGCGATTTCTTTGCGATGGAAATCAAATTAACTAACAAAGTAGTGTATAGAAAAGACGAACTTACTGAAATTGGTAGTGGCCCTATTTCCTATTTACAAATTGGACAGAATCTAAATAATAATCAACCGCAGATGCTGCTTGAACGATACAAACCAGGAGCCGACACAGGCAAAAGCATGCTTACTCATGAATCAGAAGAAAGCGGTTTAATTCTTGAAGGACGTCTAGAACTCACGGTGGGTGATCAAATTTACTATTTAAGCACTGGAGATGCTTATTTATTCAATAGCAGTGTTCCTCATCGTTTTAAAAATCCCGGTGCCACTGATTGTGTTCTTGTTTCAGCATGCACTCCACCAAGTTTCTAGTGCAATAAATGGATAACACAAAGAAACTAAAATAAAATAAGCTGCAACGTAATACTCAAAATGACAGAAAAGAAAGAAAAAGAATTTATTCCCGTAAACATTGCGGTGTTAACAATCTCGGATCGAAGAACATTAGAAAATGATGAATCAGGTGATCTTTTGGTTGAGCAATTGCAAGCCTATGGTCACAAATTAAAAGAACGTCATATCTGTAAAGACGATCGGTACCAAATTAGAGCTATTTTATCTGAGTGGATTGTAAATGAATCTGTGCAAGCTGTAATTACCACAGGTGGAACAGGCATCACAGGGTCAGACGGAAACCATTGATGGGTTTGGTGAGATGTTTAGAAGCTTATCTTATCAGAACATCAAAACCTCCACCTTACAATCCAGAGCTTTTGCAGGGGTTGCGAACGGAACGTTTGTTTTTTGCCTACCAGGATCACCGGGTGCATGCAAAGACGGTTGGAATTTTCTTATTAAAGAACAACTGGACAATCGAACAAAACCCTGCAATCTAGTCGAATTAATGCCTAGACTTAAAGAATAGATTTATCAGCGATGCATCAAACTGATCGATTAGAAGTTCACATGTTTCCTTGTTTAAGTGATAACTATGGCTTCTTGATTCATGATCATGTCAATAACCTAACAGCCACTATTGACACGCCAGAAGTAGCAGCTATAGAAAAGGCACTAAATGAAAATAACTGGTCTTTAACCCACATCATCAACACCCATCATCACTATGATCATGCGGGAGGGAATCTTGAACTCAAGAATAAAACTGGATGCACAATTATTGGCCCGTCAGTTGATCAATCAAGAATTCCTGGCATTGATCAATGCATTAAACATGAAGAGACCTTTCAATTTGGAGAACATAAAATTAAAGCCTTTCATACCCCGGGTCATACATTGGGTCATATGGTTTATCATTTTGAGGATCAATCTTTAGCCTTTGTTGGTGACACACTGTTTGCTATGGGTTGTGGCAGGTTATTTGAAGGCACGCCAGAACAAATGTGGTCTTCACTTAGCATTATTAAACAATGGCCAGACAACACAAAACTCTATTGTGCACATGAATACACTCAAACAAATGCAAATTTTGCGATCGGCATTGAGCCAACTAATAATGAATTGATGGATCGCAAAACGTTGGTTGATGATCTTCGCCTGGCAAACACCCCCACTGTTCCCACCACAGTCGAGTTAGAGAAAAAAACCAACCCTTTTCTTAGAGCAAATCAAGAACAAATAAAAACATCCCTGAACATGAGTGAATCATCAGACATTGCAGTTTTTGCTGAAATTAGAAAACGCAAAGATAATTTCTGATATTTGTTTCAATTGTTTAAATTATAATAGATTAAAAGCGCCCGTAGCTCAGCTGGATAGAGCGTGTGGCTACGAACCACAAGGTCGGGAGTTCGAATCTCTCCGGGCGCGCCAAGGATATTATGGAAATATATAAAGAATTTTCAATAGAGGCAGCACATTCATTACCCAATGTGCCCAAGGGGCATAAGTGTGCAAGATTACATGGGCATTCATTTAAAATAAGACTCTATGTGGAAGGTGTTCCTAATGAGGAAAATGGCTGGATTATAGATTATGCAGACATCGCTAAAGCTTTTGAGCCCAGCAGAAAAATATTGGATCATTCACATTTAAATGAGATCGAAGGACTGAATAACCCAACAAGTGAAAATTTAGCTATTTGGGTATGGAGTCGTACAGTCTCTGATTTTCCAAAATTATCAAAAGTCGAAGTAAAAGAAACCTGTACAAGTGGCTGTATCTATCAAGGAGAACAGATCAATTTTAAGGAGTAAGTAATGCGAAGAATAATCACTGGACATAACAGCGAAGGCAAATCAGTTGTAAAGATTGACGGAGGACCATCAAGATCAGTTGGTGAAGAAGTTGGAGGTTTATTTGAAATTTGGAACACTGATGATAGCTCTATTGATAGCACTGATTCGATAGATAGGGCGGATACAGATATTGTGCTTTCGCCAACTCTTGGGGGGTCAAATTTTAGATATTTCAGAATCAATCCAACGCCAGAAGGAATTTCAGCTGAAATGCTTGAGGAACTTGCAGCACAAGCATTTCGAAGTATAGGTGCTGAACATGAAAGAGTGGATACAACCAGACATCCCACAATGCATAAAACAAAAACGATTGATTACATTATTCTACTCGAAGGTGATGTGACTCTACTCTTAGATGATGATGAGGTTAAATTACAACCTTTTGATGTGGTCGTACAACGCGGAACCAACCACGCGTGGATTAATAATGGTTCAGAACCTGCTTTATTGATAGCGGTTTTAATTGATGCCAATATAAAAGAGTAATGTAATAACAATGCTCTATATAAAAACCTTCATAGGAATTATTTTTCAGGTTTCACTATTAACACTATTTCTATTATTACCCGCACCAACTTGGTATTGGTATGATGCCATCTTTTTGTCAGGATTTTATTTTCTAATCAATGTCATAACTTCATTTTGGATTTGTGCGTATTACCCTGCCAGCATGGAAGCCAGGGTAGAAATTAATTTTAAGCGACAACCAAAAAAGGATAAGATTGCGACCTCAATAATCATTTTAGCCATAGCATTAGCTCTGAATTTTATAACGGTCGATGTTTTCTATCTGCATATCTTTGAAGCACCAACACCTATGGCTAAATATTTAGGGCTGGCCATTTTTGTTATTGGTTATAGCATTATTTTATGCACCATGGTCCAAAATGAATTTGCCCAGTCAGTTGTAAATATCCAGGATGAAAGAAACCAGATGCTTGTTGACACAGGTCTTTATAGTTACGTAAGACACCCCATGTACACAGGTTTAATGTTTTTCTTTTCAGGCATCGGCTTATGGTTGGGCAGTATCTTTATGGCAACTATCGGTGCCATTATTTTAATGCTAGCTTTCATTCCTAGAATCTTAATTGAAGAAGAAACACTGAGTAGAGAATTGAACGGGTATGAAGCATACCTGCAAAGAGTAAAATACAGAATTATCCCTAAAGTCTATTGAGCTATTTCAAGGTAAGCGTGGCTCTACGCCAAGCATCAAGATCATTTTTTACATAAGCATCCAAAAATGTGACGCTGGTAGCAGCAGCAATCCTCAAGGCCTCGTGTTGAGGTGGTCCTGGAACATCAGTTCTACAAATAAGTCCGCCTAAATAATGATCAGCCCCTTCTATCAACACATAATAATGAGGAGACAAAGAACGTGTTAATGAATCAGGAATCTTGTATTTAAAAGGTGCTTTAATTCGATCTGAGCCCACATCACTAAAATCCTTAGTGCCAGTTGAAATTAATGTGGGCACTCTAACACCCTTCCATGGTTCCTTTGGCATTAACGTCATGGTTCCTGGGTCACTAATCATTAGCAGCACCTTAAAACGAGTTTCATCAGAAGTTTCTGCATAGCCATCCATAGGGTTCAATAAAGTCATACCAGCTACGATCATAGCGGTGGCTGCGCCCATTGAATGTCCAGCTGCAACCAATTTGGTTCTATCAAGTTTATCTTTTAGATCAGGAACTATTGTTTCTATGAGATCCAATGAATCAACAATAAAGCTCATGTCCTGTCTGCGTGTATCAGTTACTTGAAGTATTTGTTGATACATTTCTCTCATATTGTCTCTTTTTGTTTTGAAACCAAGAGAGGTTGAATCCATATGGGTCGGCTGGATGACAACATAACCATGGCTCGCCCAATAATCTGTAAACCCCTTATACATGTCTCCCTTTGAACCATTTCCATGAGAAAAAACAATAACAGGAAATCGGGTCTTGCCAACAGGATAAGAAATTCTAACGGGTAACTGTTTGTTTAATTCTTCAAACTTTAAAGAAAATTCTTCGGTTTTAATGTTGTATTGAGGTTCTTTAACAGTAAAATTTTTTGGAATCACAGCACATGATTGAATAACAAAAAGAGCAAGAAAAATAAATATGATAAAAGGAATCTTAATCTTACTAAGAGATGACATAATAAAATTATAAACATATTTTTTGCCTACCTTTGTCTTTATTTATTACAATTCATAACCATGAAGAAAAATATTAGACAACCAATGCATTTCATTTGCCTACTCTCAGTGGTTCTCTTAATCAATGCTTGCTCTGAATCTGAACCAGAAGGTCAAGAGATAACCATCTCAGGACAAATAATAACCAGCGAAGACTCCCAGGGTAAAACTTTCAACTTAAGTATTTTTCATGCTCAATCTGGGATTGGATTTCAACAACATCCTCTCTATGAAATAGAATCATTTACTAGTCAATCACAGACTTTTAATCACACATTTCTTTATAATTCTTCAGGAAATTCAGGTCTGGTCGTCTATGCTTGGTTGGATATTGACCAAGACGGTATCATGTGCACAACCCAGTCCCGTAATGATATTGCTGGAATTGACTTAAATGAAGATTTCCCAAATTCAAATCAAAGTTTCACGATTGAATTGACTCAACAGTGCGTTGGTCCTGATTGGTTTTACCCAGCGGCTAATTAAGTCCCAATTGGTTCTTTAGGCATTGGTGCTACTTTACTTACATAAATAGCAAATAGGCTAACAAATACATTACAAAAGCCTATAAATATAAATGGTGCTGAAGGATTGATGGCATCAAATAGTCGTCCTCCCACTCCAGTGGAAATGAGAATACCTAATGCACCAGCAAGATTAAACACTCCAACAATTGCTCCTCGCTTCATTTTAGGAGCCTCTTGACCTAATAGTGTTGTTGCAGCAAAAAAAGCGCATTGCTGTCCCACACCTAGAAGTATAAAAAAAGGTCTTGCTCCAGGGTCGAGAACATTATCAATAAAAAACATGGAGAGATAACCAGCTGAGGCTAGCGCCATACAAACACTGACAGCAAGAATGCGATCAACTTTATCAATCAAATAACCAATAATTGGGGATGCGATAAGAGCGGAAATGGAGGCTGTCACGAAAACTAATCTTGCAGCTTTTGTTGCCTCCGAAGTCGTCATGCCCATATCAATTCCAGTTGCAACACCCCAGAGAACAAGAAAAGTTCCTAAAATAACTAAATCACTTCTAGCCACAAAAGCTGATGCATAAGCTAAAAGTATCCTTGGGTTTCTCCCTTCCTCCAAACCAGACTTGATTTGCTGCATATAGGGAATTTTCTTTTGCTCTTCTGTTGGGGTTCCTTTCTGTAATCCCAAGGCAACCACTATTGAGGTTATCAAACACATGCCGGCAACAATCCACATTGCATACATCCCTGCTGTTACTTGGTCGTAACCCATCTGTGCAAAGTTTTCAGGTAAACGTGCGAACACTAAAGACACAGTGATAACACCCGTTGCGTTTAAAATCCCAGTAACTGCAATCATTTTGCCACGCGTGTGATTTTGTGGGTAATCTGCGGTCACCGTGCCCAGCATCCCTGTGGCTGCTCCCATGCCAATGGCAAAAACAATTCGGTACATAGTTAACTCTCCTATCCCTGTGGCTAAAGGATAAAGAAAGTAAGATAAGCCCATAGCAAACATACCAAATGAATAGACTTGTCGTCTTCCGATCTTATCGGCAATTAAGCCAACAGGAAGAAAAATAATTAACAGAGCAATTTCTGCTGCAACTTGCAGATCTCCTACAATCGTTCCAATTTGGTTCCGCTGATAGCTAAGATTTTCCATTAACACGTAAGTGGTTGCATAAGATATAAACGTTAGCAAACCAATTGTGGTTAAAGCCCCATAACAAATAGAAAAGAAATTAGTTTTAGTGACACCTTCAACTAAATCAACTCTGAACTTACCTTTAGGTAAAAAATTCAAACTTATGAACGATTGATTCATTGATCCTGAAACTCCTTTCAACTGTCGAAAAAAATAATTAATGATTATAGACTGAAGACTTCTGATTATTATAGTTAAGTATGACAATAAACAAAGACATAGAAAATATAATTTATTCCATGTTTGATGCTTTTAAAGCCAGAGACACAAAAGCAATTGAATATCATCTCCATCTTAATTCATGAAAATAGTTAAAATATTGCTCTTATTAGCTGCTATTTGGTTGCTCACTCTGTTCTCCTTTCGGGTACTCAATAATGACAAAGTAGCCGTTGTAGTCACAGATTGGGGCCAACCCGAAGGATTCTCTGACAGTTATTATCAAGGCATTGCCCAAAGAAGCCGTATCGGTATTCAAGCCATGAGTGAAAATGAGGCGTGCTCTGAACATTTTGTTGGCAATTACCCCTATCGTTCGTCAATGGGTAGTTACCCTCATGTGAACTCCTTTTTAACCAAGGGTTTCGAGCAATATTATGATAACTTTGGCATGTATCATTTAGATAGCAATCAGGGGTTATATATCAATGTTCTAGACGAATCTGTCATCTTATCTCAAGAAGACGCAGATCAGTATGAAAGAATAAAAGTAACTGGTTCAGGAGATGGCTATGGGAGAAGAAATATCCTCTCAGTAGATCCTAGAGACGGGCTAGACCCTTTGCCAGATTATTATAAAATCCTAGCTCCTAATGGAATTCAAGATGTTAGAGAACAGGACGTGGTGTTCTATCGACGAATTAATAAATTACTAGGTGCAAATAGAAAATCCACAGGTATGAACCCGATGACAGATTTTATGGAAGAGTATCTTACTGATTTTATGAAAAACAATTTTGGAAACCGAGTAAAAATTAGATTTGGTATGTATGAGAAAAATTCTGGTTACTCTGTAAGACATGATGATGTGGCTTGGACAATGGCTAGATGGGGAGGCTTTACTAACATGCTTCTCACCCGAGAAACCACCGATCATAACTTCTATGCGAATCATTTTATGACTCGTAATAAAGTCTACTATAGGTTGTGCAAATCTGGTCTTAAAGATCGAGTAGCACTCAAACAAATTAGACAAGTTGGACGCACTCCTGAATACAACTTGATGCTGTTACACAATATGAAGCGCTACCTAGATCAATATTCTGATGAGGAGGAAATTTCCTTAATCTATGCAACCTATGGGCTTCCATGGCCAGGCAGAAATCCTGAAGGACCGCTTGGTGCACCTCATCCTTGGATCAAAGAGGTTTATCATGAAAATGCTTTTAATAACTACCTTAGCTTTAAACGCTATGTGGAGGCTGTTTATGATGTCAAACAAGGTGGTCGTTGGAACATCAATTTCAACCGTTCCGATGGGATTGGAAGTAATGATAGTCGAACCAATAGCTTGTATGGTTATTCTAGATTTCCTAGCCAAATCTTTGGTCACCCTGAAGATGTATTAAGATTTGAAACTATAAGAGATCAGTTAAAACAAGCTATCCATATTGATCATAGAGAAAACATTATCATTGTCCCTTCTCACTGGTATTACAATGGTCAGGACACTTCATTGAAGATTCGAGAACTGAATAACTTACCACTTAATAGCATTGAAGAAATGAATCAGGGTATTTTTGATATTTCGTGGTGTGAACAATACGATGAGGATGGGTTACTTGATCAAATTCTAGATCAAGGACTAAATTGCCCAACAGGTTATTCAAGAATCACTTTAATGGAGACCTTTGATGAGGTGAAAGAAGAATTCAATATTGGCTATGCTCAGCGGATTAGGGGAGGAATTGAACAGTTTGGAGTGCTACCAGATTTAGGGATTGAAATAATGGCAAGTGGTGATATCACCTATAAGGACGGAGGTTTAGTTGAAATAACAAGTGGTGAGCTTAAAGGAACCAAACTTATTATCCGGCCAGACTTTCACCCGAACAAACCAGAATCTTTCTCCTATCAAGACAGTTACAGGCATAAAAACTCAAATGACCCTTACACTGACGCTAATGCTATCAGACCGTTTAATGAGTTTATTAACTATAATAGCCATCTAATCAGTGCTTGGTTTGATTTTACTGCTCTCATTGGCAGACAAGCTAAAATTAATTCTAATGATCCTTTGCCAATAATGAACAATGCCATTTCTGAAGCTATATATTTTGGACCTTATCGAACAATTGTGAACTCACCTGCTTCAGTCTCAATCCCTATTAATATCGCTAAAATTGAAAATAAAGATAAAATCAGAGCTTATATATTTAATGACCTTTCTAGAGAATATGATCCAGTTTTTGAGGTACCAGGTGGGCAAAGTATTCGGGTCGATTGGGACAAAGGAATTGTTTCATTCGATACTCAAGTTCTTGGTATTTTTGTTATCGGAAACTAAAAAAAATACTTTATTGACAAATGAACCACTCAAGAAAACTTATTTGGCTTCCCAGAGACAGTGAATCTAGCCTATTAATTGATTACATGAACTTTTTAAATATTGAGCATAATCAAACGTTCAAAAATTATGAACAACTGTACCGGTGGTCGGTAGAATACCCCGAGAATTTTTGGTCATCTTTTACTCAGTTTGCAGGCATTAATTTCAAAAAATCTTCGTCTAAGATTCTTGAAATGGGTGACCAAATGATTGATTCAAAATGGTTTGTTGGCTCTAAACTTAATTTTGCAGAACATCTTATATCTAGGAAGGATAGTCACCCTGCAATTATCTATAGAGATGAAAAGGGCCGCCGAAAAGAATTATCTTATAAAGAGCTTTTTGATCAAGTGCGTTCATTTGCTAAAGCTCTAGTTGATCAAGGAGTCAAAGAAGGTGACGTTGTTGGCGCCATCATGACCAATTGCCCTGAAACCATAATTGCAATGCTTGCCAGCAGCGCAATAGGTGCTATTTGGACTTCTTGTTCACCAGATTTTGGTGTTGATGCAATTTTAGACAGAATTGGACAAGTTAAACCCAAGGTATTGATTGCTATCGACCAATATGAATACAACGGGAAAAAATTTAATTTAATGGAAAAAATAACAGCAATTTCAAAAAAGTTGGAGGGCTTATCTAAAATCTTTGTGGTTCAACATTTAGATACAAAAATTGATTATAAAAGCATAGAAAATGCTGTTCCATTTAGTGATTATTTGAATCAAGATGAAGCACTACAATTTAATGCTTTACCCTTTGACCACCCATTGTTCATAATGTATTCATCTGGAACCACCGGTAAACCAAAGTGCATTATCCACTCTGCTGGGGGAACACTTATTCAACATATGAAAGAACACCAACTGCATTTGAACTTGAAACCAGATAACAGACTATTCTTTTTTACTACATGTGGTTGGATGATGTGGAATTGGCTTGTCAGCGCATTGGCAAGCAAAGCTACGATTATTCTTTATGAAGGGTCACCATTTTATCCACATAATGAGTTTTTATGGGCTATTGCTGAGGATGAAAAGATCAGTCACTTTGGTATCAGTCCTCGTTATATCACCACGATGATGAAAGAAAACATAAAGCCATTAGAAAAGTACAATCTGAAATCACTACAAACTATTCTTTCAACTGGCTCACCATTACTCTCAGATCATTTCCAGTATATACAGGATGCTATCAAGAGTGACGTTCAAATATCTTCCATTTCAGGAGGGACGGACATCATTTCATGCTTTGCCCTGGGTAATCCAATAGTTCCTGTGTTTGATGGAGAAATTCAGTCCATTGGCTTAGGGATGGCTGTTAAAGTTTTTAATGACGCGGGACAAGAAGCGGCGAAAGAAGAGAAAGGTGAACTGGTCTGTACACAGCCCTTTCCTTCTATGCCTATTGGGTTCTTTAATGATCCGGATAAAAAAAAGTATAAACAGAGTTATTTTAATAAATTTGAGAACACATGGGCACACGGTGATTTTGCAACAATTACTGAAAATAATGGTGTAATCATTTTTGGTCGATCAGATACCACTTTAAACTCAGGAGGGGTAAGAATTGGGACTGCTGAAATCTACCGTCAAACTGAAAAATTGCCTCAAATACTAGATGCTGTGGTAGTTGAAACAACTAAAAACTCTGAGCCAATTGTAACTTTATTTGTGGTATTAAAAAAAGAGGAAAAACTCACTAATGATTTAGTAAAAAAGATTAAATATGAGCTTAAAACCAATGCCAGCCCAAGACATATTCCGAAACATATAATTCAAGTTGATGATATACCCAGAACCAGAAGTGGCAAAATTTCTGAATTATCAGTCAAAGCAGCAATTGAAGGAGAGGAGATAAGAAATATTGATGCCCTAGAAAATCCTGATTCACTATCTATTTATAGAGAGTTTGCAAAGGAAAACTGACCCCATAATGAAATGCAATTAACATAAAAGAAATAAACAATTATTGATTACTTCACTGGAGCCGGAGTTTGCTCTATCGCATAAAGTTCAAAACTTGAAAGACTTGGTGTTTTTGGATCATAAGTCTCAGGAGCAGTAAAATACTTCGGATAATTTTTTTCTACATAATCCAATACCTGTCGACTATGAACTTCTTCAAGATCTTCGCCTGAACCCATAAAGGCTGAGTAGATCATGTGTCCTGGAGTATCACCCATCAACATCCACGGAAGCCATGGGGTAATTCGATTCCAAGTGCCACTAAAAGGCAATGAAGTATACTTTGGATCCTGCATCTTTTGAGCATCAACATGATAAGCAAAGGCTTCACTCACTTGCATCATGGGTCCTGAAGATTCGCGTTTCCATTTGTTTGGATTAAGAGCATTTGGATAAAAAAGATTGATATGTATTTCCATATCCAATCGATCACCTCGTTGTTGCCACGGCAAGATAAATGGAATCTTTGGTGGTTCCTCTGTGTTTAAATCTCCAAATTTTGGTGGCTGAGGGAAATAATCCTCAATCACATAATTAAAAGGATCATTAGCAATAGGAACAACTCTAACCACTTCATTGGTCATAGGATTTTTATACTCTTCTAAAACCTCCCCTGATCTCAGATCAGTATAAAGAGCGACCTCTCTAAGAATTTTAGCAAAAGACCCGTCAGTCTGCTGTTCTAGTCTAGATACACCAAACCCTGCGACACCAAGGACATCAAGTATGGGTTTGTTGGGTCTAATAGCCATGATATAACCTTTAAACCAACCGGTTTTTTGCTTTGATTCATCTAAATCGCCATTCAGTCTAGAATAGGCTAATTTATTACCTACCCCTGTTCTAAGATCCAAGTAAGGTCCATTTAAGGCATCACCAGTTGCGCCCCCATAGGCAGAAGGTAAATCAGCATTAGCCTGCTGTGAAAATACACTTAGAGCTGCAGCACCTGCACTCAAAGCTCCTAAATTACCTATGTTCTTAAAAAATTGTCTTCGTTCCATGTTTAAACCTCAATCAATTTGAATTATTTTTTCTACCCTCAAAGAATAACAATAATAGCGCTAAAATTAAAAGAGCAATATTAGCAAAGCCAACCATTGTGAACGGCGCGGTTGGACCTACATTATCAAATAAATAGCCACCAATACTAGCAACTAACAAAATACCAATTGCCCCAAAAAAACTGAAACCGCCAATGACAGCACCCCGACCTTTTGCTGGTGCAGCACTTCCGATCAATGATATCGCAGAAATATTAGCAAAAATTTCACCCAAACCTAGAAGCGCTGCCCCGAAGTACATTTGCTTACTGAAAATATCATCAATAGAACCAAGGTATAGATATCCACAGGCTGCAATAAACATAGAAATTGCCAAGGCCATAACACGATCAACTTTATCTATAAAAAAATTGATCAAAACTGCTCCGGGGATAGCAAATGCTTGAACCATCACATAAAAACCGGTCGATAATTTAAATGCTTCAGTTCGACTCATATCCATGGTGATAGCCTCGTTAAATAGCCATAATGAGAAAAAGGTGCTCACCACTGATAAATCTCCTCTTGATACAACCCCAGCGGTATAGGCAAGCGCAATTCTTGGGTTTCTAGCTTCTTTAAATGCTATTGCTAATGTAGAAAAATAAGACCCTTTTTTGGTGACCTGAGCAGGCGCACCTTTTTTCAAATTGGTGAAAAGAATAGTTGAGACAATTAAAACCATTGCTGAGGCGCACCAAATTGTATATTGACTAGACAGTGCACTATCAAAACCTTGATTAACAAAATACTCCGGAAGTCTTCTGAAGCTTCCTATGATGAGAACAAGACCTAACCCATTCATAATCGATGTGGTTGCAATCAATTTTCCTCGAGTGCTCTCATGAACGTAATCATTAGCAGTCGTAGGCAGCATCACTGTATTGCAAGCACAACCTAGAGCAATAAAGACACGAAAAATGATGAGCTCAGTGCTATCTCCTGCAAGCGGATAAAGAAAATAGCCTATGCCGAGAAGAACAAATCCCATGGAATATACAATTCTTCTTCCAACTTTATCTGAAAGTGCACCAAATAACCCGATCACACAGACCACAACTATTTCTTGCATTGCCGTCAGTTTACCTGCTAAGGCACCCGTTTCGTTTTGAGGAATCTCAAGTATATTGAACACCAATGGGCCAAAGACATTTACTAATGCCATACTGACAATACCGAAGAATGCACCAAAAAATAGCGTGAAAAGATGACGCTTCTCAATATCTGGCATGAGAGTTATAGGGCCAAACTTTATCCCCATTTCTTCAACATTATTCTTTGACGATTCAGCTGGTTGATTCATAATCACTTGATAAAATAAATATGTGGACAAAGCATAACAATAAAGACCCGTCTATGATAAAGAAAATATTAAAAATAATTGGCTGGATTATTCTTTTCATTCTTCTATTCAGTCTATGGATGTTACAACGAATGGATACCTTTAAAACGATCACTAACAATACCCCAGAGATTTGTGAAAGTTTTGTTATGAATGGAAGTGCTGAGGATATCGAGATCGATTACACAAGAGGGATTGCCTATCTTTCTATCCAAGACAGAGAAGCCTTGATTAAAGGAGAAAATACTCAGGGATTTATAGGAAAAATTGATTTGAATAAAAAACCCTACACGTTGGTCTCTGCCTTAACAAAACAACCTGAGCACCTTAGGCCACATGGCTTGAGCTTATATATAGACAATGCAGATAAGCGCCATCTCGCCATTATTAATCATCCAAAAAATAGAGGTGAAGAACCCGAAGTGATTGATCTCTTTTCTGAGACAAAAAATGGAATGTTTGATTTTGTGAGAAGCGTCTCTGATCCATTGTTTCAAAGTCCTAATGATGTTCTTCTTGTCGATAAGGAAAAATTCTATGTGGGCAATGATAAGGGCGGGGTAAGCACTTTAGATAAAATTCAAGAGCAACTGGGTAGACCCATGTCGACGGTAGTCTATTTTGATGGTAGGTCAGCCAGCATTGCTATGGATAATTTGTCCTCTGTCTCAGGAATTAACCTATCACCAGATCAGTTAACGGTTTATGCCTCAGAAACAAATGCAAAAAGAATCGCGGTTTTAAAACGTAATTTGATGGACGGATCCTTGGTAAAAGTAAAAACATTAAAATTATCAGGGTCACCCGATAATATTAATGTTCTAAAAGACGGGAGTTTAGTGGTGGCAAATATTCCTAAGGTATGGGCATTAATACAGCATTTCATTGCCCTCCAGAACAATGAATATAAGCCTGCCCCATCACAAGTCATCAAGATTGATTTTGATGATAGAGGCAACCATACCGTCAAAGAACTCTTTATGAGTGAGGGTAATGATATGTCAACCACGAGTGTTGGGGTCATCTGGTCTGATAAATTATTTATGGGCTCAATTGATGATAAGCAAATGTATATTTGTGAGTTATAGTTAAGTATATGAGTGCATCAGCTTTAAATGATTTTGAATCACATGTCTCCAATGAGAGAACTCACTTATCTCAAGTGAGAAGAGCCTTTACAAAAAGCTTAGAGATTCAGAATGTTGATCCTGGTCTAGTACATTTTTATGTCGCTTGCTCAAATTACTTTTATTTCTCTCTGAAACGCTTAATAAATCAAGACTACATCCTCCATAATTTACTCTTACCTCATGTGGAAGCTGACAACACAGAGTATAAAAATAAACTTGAAAGCCTATCAAAGGGTTTAGGCGCTATGGAAGAATCGATTATCCAACTTAATAACGCTAAAGATAAATTAGTCAAATCCGGTCTGTATGAGATAGATTTATTTAAAAAAGAAGCGGCTCACTTTCTTGATGTTTTTTTAAATATGCTGGCAACAAATCGTCATTCTACCTATGATTTAGAAAAACAAGTTTTTAAACCTGAAGATTGGAAACAAATTGCAGGGGTGACTGCAGACAGCATTAATAGTGAAAAAACTCTCTATAACGATGTAAAATTGTCGGCACCACAGGGTTGTGAACCTCAAAGTTTTCCTCCAATAGGCTCCTTATTCTAATTATTTGTAGTTGGTTACCTAATAATAATTTGTATGCGTTCGAGAATGATGAGCCGACAGTCCTTATTACCGGATCAAATAGGAATCTAGGACTTGAATTCGTTAAGCAGTTTTCAAAAAAGAAGTGGAACGTCATAGCCACTGCAAGAAACCCAAAAGAAGCTGATGAATTACAAGAGTTTGCTGCTAATAATAATAATGTTGTTATTGAACAGCTTGATATAACCAACAATG
>LWDU01038917.1_pt3 | contig 52385 bp, 39 predicted proteins | sample 727161 | NCBI WGS metagenome assembly LWDU01 (sample SAMN04566230, study PRJNA314399) | hydrothermal vent metagenome | isolation source: deep sea hydrothermal plume seawater | place: Mexico: Gulf of California, Guaymas Basin | collected 2004-07-11
GCAATGCCAGTCAGCGAAGAGAAGGAACTCACTCCTGAGGAGATGGAGACCGGCCCGAAGCCGAGAGGGGATCTAGGGTCTTGGCTCTATGTGCTCTGTGGGGTTCCGTGCATGATCCTCTTTTTCCTGCTCTTCTTCGGATCGATTGGCACCTGTGATGGCGCCAACATTATGATTCCGGGCTGAGTTTCGGTTGTTGCCGAGGAGGCTGACGGCCTCCCAAGGGAATCCAAAGTCCTCCGGAATTCCACTGAGGCTGAAAAAAAATTATTTTCTGACTCAACCCTGCGTGCTCTCGGGTCGATACGGCCTCTATGGGCTCCCGAGCAAATGGAAAATTTTTGGGTCTGATCTTCTGCCTCCTGGCTCTCGCCGGGGGGAGCGGATGCGTGGGGTTGGCTCCAGGGGATTCGAGGTACGAGTACTTCACGCAACCGGCTCCCGAAGATCAATGGAGCCCGAAGATCTCGGGTTGGCAGCGCCGTGAACGTGCACAGGAACGGGCCGCCGTGGTGGCGCCTGCTGCGGTCTCAGAAGCGGCCCCCACCGAAGCGGCATCCGCCCCTGCTCCTGGCATTGAGATCGAACGCCCTGTAGAAGAAGCCGCTGGGGGCGATTTGCGAGCCAAATATGATGCCTTTCGCGCTGAACAAAAACGCGCCACGGCGCGCTCGGTCGCTGCATGGACACAGAGCCAGGCGCTTGCCCACTACGTGGAGGACGGCCCCATCGATCATTGGGCCACCCTGGAAGAGACCCTGCGAAACAACGGCGACGACTGCGATGGCCTTGAGTTGCTGACCTTCAATGCGCTGCGCGATCTTGGTTTTGAGATGACCGAGGTCTTTCGCGCGATTGTCTACCGCGCGTCCGATGGGCAACATCATATGGTGACGCTGTGGTTTGAAAATCTCCAGGATCCCTGGGTGATCGACCCCACCGGCGCCATGACCTTGGGAATGCCGCGAATGTCGGAACTTCCCGGTTGGGTGCCCATCAAGCTCTTTAGCGACACTGCGGAATACACGGTGAGTCGTGGAGCCCCCGGCGCCACGCCGGCCACCGAACTGGCCGAAAACGGCTAGGCGATCGCTTTTCCCCGTAGCCTGGGGTTGTCTCCGGGCAGCGGGCGGACCGGCGTGATAGGCTCCGCAGCGCATCCGAAGAAGAGCGATCTTCTGCGGAAAGCATTGGGAAGCGAGTTGTGGTGCGGATGGGGGGCCGCCTGCATGGCATGCTTGAATTGCGTCGCCCGGGTGCGGTGTGAGGCGCGACCGTTCCGATTGACGCCCTTGGCGCACCGCTTGGTGGGTGCACCGTTTGGATCGACCTCGTGGGTGGTGGCCGCGACGGTGGCCGCGGTGTCGGCCGCGGTGGTGGCCGGATTGGGGCTATGGGCTCCCCGGGCCTTGGCCGATGGCAGGGGCGTGGCTTTTGACACCGTGGTCATCGATGCGGGGCACGGGGGCGGAGACCACGGGGCGCGTAGCCTTCGGGGTCTAGCCGAAAAGGAGATTGTTCTCGATGTGAGCCAGCGTTTGGCGGCTCGTCTGCGCGAGCGCGGACTGTCGGTCAGGCTCACCCGGATGGACGATCGTTTTGTGCCCCTGGAGGCCCGAACGTCCCTGGCCAACGCCGCCGGCGCCGACCTCTTTATCTCGGTACACGCCAATGCGGCGGCCACTGCCCGGCCCCGAGGTGTCGAAACCTACTACGTATCCCTCGACGCCAGCGACGCTCGAGCGGGAAGATTGGCTCAGCGGGAGAACGACGCTTTCTCGGCGCAATCCGCAGGGCCGATTGGCGCAGACCCCCTCGCGGCTCTGCTCGGCGATCTAGTCTCGACCGAGCACGTCCACGAGTCGAGCGAGTTCGCCAAACTCGTCCAAAGGGAACTGGCGGGGCTCGGAGGCGGGGACGCGCGAGGTGTAAAGCAGGCGCCTTTTGTCGTCCTGATGGGCGTGGAGATGCCGGCTGCCCTGGTCGAGATCGGGTTTCTCAGCAATTCCCATGACGAGGTGGAATTGCGCAGTTCCCCCCATCGGCAAGCGATCGCGGATTCCATTGCTAGGGCGGTCGAGGCTTTCGGGAAGAGGTACGATGCGCGGAGAGGAGTGCAAGAAGGTGTTTTCGGCCGGCGTGCCGCACGCTAAGAATATTGGCACTCCCTGACTGTGGTCTTGAGGAGAAAAGGTGAGCAGGAAGAATGCGTAGAGACGGAAGAGCCGTAGATGAACTTCGCCCGCTTGAGCTGATCGTTGATTTCACCGACAATCCCTTGGCTTCGGTGCTTTGTTCCCTGGGTCGAACCCGGGTTCTCTGCACCGTCTCGGAGGAGTTGAGCGTTCCGCGCTGGTTGAGAGGTCGGGGCGAGGGTTGGGTGACCGCCGAGTATTCAATGCTCCCCGCGGCGACCGACAGTCGCAATAATCGTGAGGCCTCGAAGGGCAAGGTCTCGGGTCGAACCATGGAAATTCAGCGCCTGATTGGGCGAAGCCTGCGTGCGGTGGTGGATATGCGGGCGCTGGGTGAGCGATCACTCTGGGTGGATTGTGACGTCCTTCAGGCCGACGGGGGTACGCGTACCGCTTCGATCACTGGCGCCTATGTGGCGCTGGCCCTGGCCTGTGAACGAATCCACGCCCGGGGAGATTTCGAACGCAATCCGCTTCGAGACAGTGTCGCGGCGATTTCGGTGGGAGTCGTCGACGGCGAGGTGCGGCTTGATCTTCCCTACGAAGAGGACTCCCGGGCCGAAGTGGACATGAACGTCGTCGCTACCGGGAGCGGGCGCTTCGTCGAGGTCCAGGGAACCGGGGAGGACGGGACGTTTTCGCGCGAGCAACTGGCTGAACTGACCGCCATGGCCCTGGGCGGCATCGAGTCGCTAAGCCTGATGCAGAACAAGGCACTCTCGGCGGCGGGCGGGATGAAGCCTCGCGCCGATTCCGTTCCCGCCGACTAAGTGGTAGTGGCTCGCTTTCAATTGATCGCCGCAACCTCCAATCGCGGTAAATTGGAGGAGTTTCGGACCCTGTTGGACGATCTGCCCCTGGTGGTTCATTCCCTGGAAGGTCGCGGCCCCGTGGATTTTCCCGAAGAGGGCACAGATTACGCGGCCAACGCGGTTGCCAAGGCGCAAGCCGTTGCGAATCGATTGGGCGAATGGGCGCTTGCCGACGACTCCGGGCTGGAGGTGGTCGGGCTGAATGGGGCTCCCGGCCCTCTTTCGGCGCGCTTCGGCGGTCCGGAGCTGGATGATGCCGGGAGGGTCGCTCATCTGCTCGCGGCGCTGAAGAATTCGCCGTCGGACGATCGGACGGCGCGCTTCGTTTGCGTAGCCGCACTGGTCGGTCCATCCGGCGAGCGATCCGTTGCTCGGGGCGAGTGTTCGGGCCGTATACTCCCGGCGGCCTGCGGCGCCGGCGGATTCGGCTACGACCCCATCTTCCTGCCGGACGGGTACGGGCAGACCATGGCCGAACTCGATCCAGGGGAAAAGGATCGCATCTCACACCGGGGCCGAGCCATGGCGCTATTGCGCCCGGCGCTCGAAGAAGCGGCCCTCTCTTAGTCGTCTGTGGAGTCGCCCGGTAGTCACCTGTGACGAAGCGGTCCTCTCTTAGTCGTCTGTGTAGTCGCCTGTGTAATCACCTGTGTAGTCGCCTGTATAATCACCTGTCTAGTCGCCTGGAAGATCCGGATCGGCGGCCAGGGACACCCGGCGCGTGGCGACTCCACGGGGAGCGGGCTGCTAGGGTTGCCCGCGATGACTGATTCTTCACGTCGCGACCCCAATTGCGAGATCTATCTGGTGCGCCATGCCCAGACCGAGTGGAACGCGAGCGGCCGCTGGCAAGGCCACGCCGATCCGCCCCTGTCGATGGAGGGGCGGGCGCAAGCCTCGGCGTTGATCTCTGTCCTGACGGCTGAACTCGCCGGCGACCGCGTGAGCAAAATCGTGTGCAGCGATCTGAGCCGAGCAAGGGAGACGGCCAGTGGTTTGGGGCGTCATTTCGGGTTGATTCCGGCCTCGGATCCCAATCTGCGCGAGATGGACATCGGCGAATGGTCTGGCCTCGGCCGCGCTGAAATCGCCGCCCGAAACCCCGAACTGCTCGAGCGCTTTGAGGCGGGGGATCCCGATGCAAGACCACCGGGAGGTGAGACCCGGCGCGAAATTCGCCATCGCGCGCGCTTGGCGGTCCGTCGCATCGTCGATGCCGATCCGTGGGGTCGGATTTTGATTGTCAGTCATCTGGGCCTGATCCGAGCCCTGCTGCCCGATGCCGATCCGGGAAATGCGGAGTTCCTGCGGCTATCGGCGGCCGACGTACTCACCCGGCGGATGCGGGTAGACCGTAAAGACAGAATGGGCGAGAAAGGCGAGAAAGAAGAAGCCGAAGGTCCCGTCTAGGTTCGCGGCCCTGCCTGCGAGGGGCTTTAGAGGAGGCTCAGAACGGTGCGTTGACCCGGGCGCGCGGGACTTTGCCCCGTTCCCCGATGAGCATTCCGAGGCCTTCGAGCATGATCCACAAATCCAAGGCGAGGATCAGGGTGCCCGAAAGGGCGAGCAGCCAGAGATCGTCGAAGCCCCTGTAGTAATCGACGAGGTTCCCCGCCATCGCCCATCCTGTCACCGCCCCGACAGCCAGCATAGGAACGACGGTGTAGACGACGGCACGCCCCCGGCGCTGGAGCCAGATCGAAACCACCAGAAGGGTCACCGAAGCGACCAGTTGATTGGTGGTGCCGAAGAGCGGCCACAATGCAAGCCCGCCTGTACCGCCGCCTTGGGTCACTGCCAGGATGAGCGCAGCCCCGATCCCCACAGCGCTGGCCACAAAGCGATTGGTCAGTAGCTTGAGGCCAAAATTCTCGCCGAGTTCGGCGATGACTAGACGCTGGATGCGGGCGCCGGTGTCGAGAGAGGTGGCGGCGAATGCGATGACGATGACGGCCATCAGCGTTTTGGCGGTATCGACGGGAATTCCTAGGCTGCCTACGAAGTTTGCCCCTCCCGACACAAAGGCATCGAGCTTGGCCGCCAGCCCGTTTGCGGCGCCCCAACTCGAGTAGTGATGCCACCATTCTTCGCTGGTCGCGAAGCCCGCGGTGGCGGCCAATACGGCGAGCAGGCCGAGTAGGCCTTCGGCGAGCATTCCCCCGTACCCGATGGGACGGGCATCCTTCATCCGCGACAGTTGTTTGGATGTGGTGCCCGAGGAGACCAGCCCATGAAAGCCCGAGATCGCGCCACACGCGATGGTGACGAAGAGAAACGGGAAGAGGGGAGGGGCGCCCTCGGGAGAGGGGTTGACCGCAGGAGCGACGACTGTGGGCTGGAGGACGAAGAGTCCGGCGATCAGGAGCGTCAGTCCGGTCACCAGTTGATGCGAGTTCAGGTAATCCCGGGGTTGCAGCAGCAGCCACACCGGGAGCACCGAAGCAATGAAGGAATAGATGAGCAGGACCCAGACCCAGGTCAAAACGGGAATTTCCTTGATGGCCGGAAAAGTGTTCGCGAAGTCTTCGCCGTAGAAGACGGCCACGAGGAGAATCCCGTAGCCGATCAGGGACGGAATCAGAATGGGAATGCGGCGGCGGTAGATGAGCCAACCGATCCCCATGGCCACGATGATCTGGACATTGATAGGAAATATCGATCCCGGCGTAGAGACGAAGAGCGTGGCGATGATGTAGGCGAAGACCGCCAGAACTACCCAGACGAGCAGAGTGATGACGAGCAGAAAGAGCGTCTTGACCCGGGGACCAATCACCTCGCCGGCGATTTCGCCAATGGACCGCCCCCGGTGCCTTGCGCTGATGACCAGCGCGGCGAAATCGTGGGTCGCTCCCATGAAAACGGTCCCCAGGCCGACCCAGATCAAGGCGGGCAGCCAGCCCCAAATGACCGCGATGGCCGGGCCCACGATGGGGGCGGCTCCGGCGATGGAGGCAAAATGGTGTCCCCAGAGAACGCTCCGTGAAGTGGGCACGTAGTCGATGCCGTCTTCGAATTCCTGGGCTGGGACCGGCTCGTCGGCCCCCAGCGCAAAGATGTGGCGAGCGAGGAATTTCGAGTAGAAGCGATATCCGAGGGCAAACACGATAAAAACGATCGTGGCGAGCAAAGCAGCATTCATGGCGGAAACCTAACAGAACGGCGTCAGAGTCGGCGACGGGGGGGTAGGGGGGTCGGGTCCGGGGTGGGGGCGAAAAAACCGTCGGCCGTGGCGGCGTTCCAGTCGGTTCATTCCCGCGATGGCCACCGAGGCTCCGAGCAAATCCAGACCGACGCCGACCGGGGATCCGTCGCGGAGAACGGATTCCCCTTGACGGATTTCGTCGGCCCCGGCTAGCACCGCGCTGGCGGCAAAAGCGAGGCCGGCCAGTTTTCCCGCGCTGAGCGCGGGAAAATGCAGTCGCAGCGCTCGCCCCACGAGCACGGCCTCGATCCCGTAGACGATGGGGTGAGCGGAAAGGCGAATCAGCCACACCAGGTATTCCAGGGAGGAGCCAGTCGAGTAAGGGGCCCAATACCCGGCTGGTCTGCGTCGCGCTGAAGCTGTCTCCGCCAAGCATCCAAATCACCGCGGTCCAGGCCAAGACGGGGAGCCAGGCGCGCTGGAATGGGCGTATATCGCGATCGGTCATTCAATCTCGCATTATGAATTCGGCCGACGTCGTGCGGGGCCGGAGGGAGGTCGACTAGGCTAGCAGCCAGAGAAGCCCTGCTATGAAACCCCTCCGTCCCCCAATTGAGCCGCTCACCATCGGCCTGGTCTTCGAGACCTTCGACACCTATGCGGCCCTGCCGGGAGAGCCGCCCGACGCCCATGTGGAGTACGAGCCGCTGGAAACCGTCGAACTTCTGGAGCGAGCGGTGGAGGTGCTGGGGCATCGTAGTCGGCGATTGGGAGGCCCCAAGGCCCTGCTTTCGGCGGTGGCGGCCGGGTCCCTCGGACCCGTGGATGCGGTCTGGAATATCGCCGAGGGCTACGGCTCGCGAAATCGTGAGTCCTGGGCGCCCAGTCTGCTTGAGATGGCCGGTATCCCCTGTCTGGGATCCGACGGGCTCTCGCTCTCAATGAGTCTCGACAAAGTCTGGGCGAACGCCTGGGCGGCGGCGGCCGGGGTGCCGGTCGCGCCGCAATGCGTGATGGGATCCAGGGCCGAGGCGGAGAGCGCCGAACTCCCCGGTCCCTTCCCACTCTTTGTGAAGCCGCGTTGGGAGGGCACTTCCAAGGGAATCCGCCGGAGTTCTCGGGTGGAGGACCGGCCGGGTTTAGTCCAGGAAATTGCGCGCATCGTGGAGCGGTACGCCCAGCCGGCGTTGGTGGAAACCTTTCTGCCGGGCGCCGAATACACGGTGACGGTGGTGGGCCACCGCCCCCCCCGTGCCTTGCCGGTTCTACAGCGCGCGCTTGAAACCTCCTCCCGGATCGGTCTGCACGCCCTCGAAGGGGCCGGGGGAGCGGAACCCAGCGGAGGATTCGATCACTGTCTGCCCGGCGATCTCGCCCCCCCATTGGAGGCTCGCCTGCAAACGCTTGCGCTTCGGGCCTTTGCGCATTTTGAGTGTCTGGACTTCGCGCGGGTGGATTTTCGGCTGGATGCCGGGGGTGCACCGGTCTTTCTCGAACTCAATCCGCTGCCCACCTTCGCACCCGATGGCAGTTTCGGCATACTCGCCGAACTGGAGGGGCGACCCGCGGAGGCGCTTCTGGCCGATGTGCTGGAGTCGGGTTTGAATCGGCTGGGCCTTCGGGCTCCTCCCGCGCGCCTACCGAACACTCAGCGTTGAAGACAATCAGGACGTGTCAACCCATGGAAGCTTCGCCATCCCATCGATTTCCCGCCCCTACGGCGATCCCGGAAGGGATCGAGCCCGCCGATTGGGAAAGTTTTGGCTGGCAGATGCAGCACCGGGTGCGGAACCTCGACGACCTCAAGGCCTGGATCGAACCGACGGCCGAAGAGGCCCAGGCCGTCGGCGACCTTGCCCGTCGCTTCCGATTCGTGATCACGCCCTACTACGCCTCTCTGATGGACCCTCATAACCCCCACTGCCCGATCCGTCGACAGGTGGTTCCGAGTCCGCTTGAAACTCGTGACCCCGCTGGCCTCGCCGATCCCTTGGATGAGGTTTTGCACTCCCCGGTGAAGAACGTGATCCGGGTCTACCCCGACCGGATCGCGTTCTGCGTCAACAACGAATGCGCGCTCTACTGTCGCTTCTGCTTGCGCAAGCGCATGGTGGGGGAGACCGGTTGGTCCATGCAGAAGCGCGAGATTGAGACCGCTCTCGAATGGATTGCCGACAACCCCGAAATTCGCGACGTACTGCTGACCGGGGGCGACCCGCTGGTTTTCTCCGACGACCGTCTCGACTGGCTGCTGACACGGCTTCGCGCGATTCCCCACGTCGAGTTGATCCGGCTGGGAACCCGGCTGCCCGTGACCCTTCCGTATCGGGTGACGGATGCCCTCTGCGGGATGCTGGCGCGGCATCATCCAATCTGGGTCAACACCCATTTCAACCACCCCAACGAGATCACCCAGCCCTCGGCCGAGGCCTGCCAGCGCCTAGCTCACGCGGGCATTCCGGTGGGCAACCAGAGCGTCCTGATGCGAGGCATCAACGACTCGCCCGAGATCATGAAAGATCTTTGCGAGCAATTGGTGCGAATTCGGGTTCGGCCCTATTACTGCTATCAGGCCCAACTCCTCGAAGGGACCGGGCATTTCAGGGTGCCCATCGAGCGTGGCCTTGAAATTTTCGAGGCCATGCGGGGTCGCACCAGCGGTTTTGCGATTCCCCGTTACGTGCTCGATACCCCCCATGGAAAGGTGCCCCTGGAGCGCTCTTCGCTGGTCGAGCGTGATGGGGATCATGTAGTGGTGAGAGCCTGGAATGGTGAAATCTGGCGTGAGCCCAATCCCGCACACTGAGGCACGGGTTGGGCGGGGGGATGCGCCCCGCCTTTCGGGGTACCCGATGGGATTGATGGTTGAGCCTGGGGGCTGGGAGCAACGTGGCCGAGGACGGTAAGAGCAGCGGAAAGGGCGGTGGTGAGGGCGCGCCCCTGAGCGGCAAGCGTCTCGGCGCGGCGGCGCTGCTGCTGGCGGCGAGCGTGGCCGCCTCCAGGGGGCTCGGTTTCGTGCGCGAGATGGTGCTTGCCGCCCGGGTGGGCGTCGGGTCGAGTACCGACGCTTATTACGCGGCATTTCAAATCCCGGACCTTCTGAACTATCTGCTGGCCGGCGGTGCTCTCGCCATCGCGTTTATGCCCCTCTACCTGCGGACGCTGCAGAGCGACGGTGAGCGGGCGGCCGACGAGCTCTTTCGTACGGTCCTGGGAACCTTGGGTGCCCTGGCCTGCGTGCTGACCGCGGCCCTATGGATTTACGCCGAGCGCCTGGTGGATCTCCAGTTCTCGGGCTTTGACGCCCAGACCCGGGCCGAGACGGTCCGCCTGACGCGGATCGTTTTGCCCAGCCAAGTTTTTTTCATCGCCGGAGGAATCGTGCGCGCGGTTCTGATGGCCCATGGCCGATTCGCAGCCCAGGCCGCCGCACCGATCATCTACAACGGCGCCATTATCGCCGGCGGGCTTCTGATGGGTTCGGTGGAGGGCTTCGCTTGGGGCGCGCTCGCCGGCGCCGTGTTGGGAAATTGGGCCTTTCCGGTTTTCGACGCACGAAAGCTGGGTGGCGTGGGTTTCCGCGTGGCTCCCTGGGATCCGCGCTTCCACGTTTATCTCTGGGGGGCGTTGCCCCTGATGCTGGGCCTTTCGCTCACCACGGTCGACGAGTGGTACGAAAGGATCTTTGGCGCAAGCCTGGGAGTTGGCGTTGTTGCGGCTCTGGCCTTCGCGCGTCGGCTCATGATGGCCCCCGTAGCGATCATCGGTCAGGCGGTGGCCACTGCCGCGCTCCCAAGCCTCGCGTCGCTTCACGCCAAGGGGCGTTCGCGGGAACTCGATGCACGGCTGCTGGGCACTTTGCAAGTCACGCTGTTCCTCGCTCTTTGGGCGTCGGCGGGCCTCTATGTTCTGGCGACGCCCGTCGTCGAAGTTGTCTATCAGCGGGGCGAATTTGGAGCCGGAGATACCTTGCGCGTTTCCGCCTTGCTGAGCCTGATGGGATTGGCCATTCCGGGCTGGGTGATCCAGCAGGTCGCCGTTCGCGGTTTTTTCGCCCGGGGCGAAATGTGGCGCCCGATGGGGTTGGGGACGCTCATCGCGCTGGGCGCGATTCCTTTGTACATGGCCTTGGCCGAACGTTTCGGCGCCGAGGGTCTGGTGGTGGCCGGGGCGCTTGCGATCAGCCTGAATGCGCTCTGCACCTTGGCTTGGGCGAGGATTCGCTTTGGCGGTCCCGATTTGCGACCCCTCTTCTCCACAGGAATTCGTGCGCTGGCCGCCGCGGTGATCGCCGGTTGGGCGGCCAGTCGGGTGCTGACCGCGCTGGGGGAGGCGCAAATTCAAGCGCTGGTGCTCGGCGGAGCCGTCTTCGTATCGGTGGTGAGCGCGGCGAGTTGGGGGCTCGGGGACCAAACCATGCGCGACGCCTTGGGCCGGGGCATCGCGCGCCTGGCGGGCGGGTTCCGGGGGAGTCGGAGTCGCCGTGCGGACTGAGGGCGCGATTCGGACCGGGGGACGGTATCGCCTCGGGATGGGGATTTAAGCGGTGGCGCCGCCGGCGCAAGCGGGGGATCCGGGTCTCTCGGGTTGGTCGTTCTGGATCGATCGGGGTGGGACCTTCACCGATTGCATTGGGCGCGCTCCTGACGGTCGCCGGCTGACTTGCAAGCTGCTGTCTTCGGATTCGGCTCCGGTTCAAGGAATTCGCTCGATCCTGGCGCGCGAGGGCGTGTTGGCGCCGGGTGAGCGGCTGCCGGCCTGCGAGGTCAAGCTGGGTTCGACGGTGGCCACGAACGCATTGCTCGAACGGCGCGGCGCGCCGACGGTGCTGGTGGCCAATCGCGGACTCGGCGACGTGTTGGCCATCGGGACCCAGGAGCGCCCTGCGCTTTTTGACCTCGACATCCGTCGGCCGCCCGTGCTGCAGTCCGCGGTGCTCGAGTGCGCGGGGCGGGTGTCGGTAACGGGGGCGGAGGTAGAGGCGCTCGAACTCGAAGCCCTGAGCGCGAAGCTCGCGGATGCGCGTCAGCGCGGCCTCGACTCCGTGGCCATCTCGCTGATTCACGCCTATGCGTTTCCGGAATTTGAACAGCGCATTGCCGACCGGGCCCGGGAACTCGGGTTCGCCCACGTGGTCTGTTCCCACGAGATTGCCCGGGAGATGGGATTGCTGGCCCGGGGCGAAACCACAGTGGCGGACGCGTATTTGACGCCGCTCTTGCGCGCCCACGTGGCCGATCTCGTCGAGGCGCTGCCGGGCTCTCGGTTGCGCTTCATGCAGTCCTCGGGAGGGCTCACCGACGCCGGGCGCTTTCGCGGCCCCAACGCGTTGCTCTCCGGGCCGGCAGGGGGCGTCGTGGCGGCTGCCCGGGTGGCCGCCCAAGCGGGTTATTCCCGGGCCGTCGGTTTCGACATGGGGGGAACGTCTACGGATGTCTCGTTGATCGAAGCCGGTGAAGTCGATCGTGCCTTCGAGACCCGGGTGGGGGGAGTCCGGGTGCGTGCCCCGATGCTACGGATCCATACCGTGGCCGCCGGGGGGGGCTCGCTCTGCCGCTTCGATGGTTTTCGTCTCACCGTCGGGCCCGAGAGTGCGGGCTCGGATCCCGGGCCCCTGTGTTATGGGGTCTGCACCGAAGACGGTCGCCCCAAGGCGCGGGACCTCAGTCTGACCGATGTCAACTTGGCCCTTGGGCGCGTGCAGCCCGACCGTTTTCCGTTCCCCCTCCGATACGCGCCGGTGGAAGGCGCTTTGGGCGAACTGCGGCTTCGCATGGAGACCGCGGGCTTGGCGCTGACCGAGGACGAAATCGCCGCGGGTTTTGTCGAGATCGCTAATGCGAGCATGGCCGAGGCCATCGCCCAGGTTTCGGTGGCTCGGGGTATCGACCCCCGCGGTCATGTCCTGATTGGTTTCGGGGGGGCGGGTGGCCAGCATGCTTGTGCGATCGCCCGCCGGCTGGGCATCGAGACGATTCTCCTTCATCCCCTGGCGGGTCTACTTTCCGCATACGGGATCGGGGTGGCGGATGTGACCTGGGACGCCCAGCGCGACGCCGGTCGATTGACGTTGGATCCGGGCGGGCGGTTGCCCGCTGCTCTGGAGGCGTTGCTGGTCGAACTCGAGGCCCAGGGCAGGGCGGCGTTGGCCACCGAAGGGGTCGCTGTCGGGGCGCTTCGCACCGAGCGCGCGCTGGATCTGCGTTATCGCGGGAGCGAGTCTGCGCTGACGCTCAAAGCGCCCGCCGCGGGATCCGATCGGGGGGACACCTGGCTCAAGGCATTTGCGGCCGAACACCGCCGTCGTTTCGGGTACACGCGCCCGGAACGCGAAGTGGAGATCGTGACCGTTCGGGTTCGCGCGGTGGCTCCGCCCGAAGACGCGAATTTGGGGCTCGCGCGCGGAGCCGAGCTAAGAGACGCCGAGTCCGGCGGGAGCGCACGCCGTCCGACCGAGCCCGCGCCCCAGCCGCTCCGGCGCGTATCGGTGCACTTCGCCGAGGAGGGGCGCCTCGACACTCCGATCTACCGCCGGGAGGATCTCCGCGCCGAATGCGAGTTGGCAGGGCCGGCGCTCATTCTCGAGGAAACCGGGACGGTGGTGCTCGATCCGGGTTTCGTTCTGAAGCTGGACGGCGAGGGGGTGCTCCACCTGCGCGATTGTGAAAAAGGATTGCACGCGGCGGCAACGCGCCCGCAGGCCGTCGACCCAGAGATCCAACGCCCCGATCCCGTTCGGCTCGAAGTTTTCGGCAACCGATTTATGTCCATGGCCGAGCAGATGGGCGCCGTACTGAGAAATACGGCGGTCTCGACGAATATCAAGGAGCGTCTCGACTACTCATGTGCGGTTTTCGACGCGCAGGGCGGGCTCGTCGCCAACGCGCCGCATATCCCGGTGCATCTCGGTGCGATGGGGGCCACTGTGCGTGCGGTTCGCGCCCGCTTTCCGGATCTCGCCTCAGGCGACGCGGTGGTGACCAACGACCCGTTCGAAGGCGGTTCGCATCTGCCCGACGTTACGGTGGTCTCACCGGTCTTCGTGAGCGGCGCCCAGGGGCCGAGTTTCTTCGTCGCCAGCCGGGGCCATCATGCCGATCTCGGGGGAACGACCCCGGGCTCCATGCCGCCGGACTCGACGTGTCTCGAAGACGAGGGGGTTTTGATTCCTGCGTTTCGGCTGGTGTCCCAGGGCCGCTTTGCTGAAGCACGTGTGCGAGCACTGCTCGGCGGGGCCCGCTACCCGGCGCGCTGCCCGGATGACAACGTGGCCGATCTCGTGGCCATGGTGGCCGCCAACCGCGCGGGCGAGCGTCTACTGAAGGCCTTCGTGATCGAGCAGGGCGCTCGGGTGGTCGCCGTCACGATGGAGCAGCTTCAGAGGGCCTCGGCCGCAAAGGTTGCGCGGGAGATCAAGAAGTTGCCCGATGGCGTCTATCCCTTTGCCGACCGAATGGATTCCGGCATTCCGCTCTGCGTCGAGGTCACTGTGGAGGGCGACCGAATGAAAGTGGATTTCGCGGGCACTGGGCCCGCGGACCGCCACAACCTCAACGCGCCCCGGGCCGTGGTGGAAGCCGCGCTGATCTATGTGGTGCGTTCGCTGGTCGCGGAGTCGGTGCCGCTCAATGGTGGCTGCCTCGCGCCAGTGACCCTTTGCATTCCCAGGGGTTCGTTGCTCGATCCTCCGGCGGGTTCCGCTGTGGTCGGCGGCAATGTGGAGACTTCCCAACGCATCGTGGATGTCTTGCTCGGGGCGCTCGGGATCGCTGCCGCGAGCCAGGGGACAATGAACAACGTCACTTTTGGAAACGCCGGCTTCGGCTACTACGAGACCCTCGGAGGCGGCGCGGGCGGGGGACCGGGGTTCGCGGGGGCGTCTGGGGTGCACACCCATATGACGAACACACGCATCACCGACCCCGAGGTTCTTGAAGCGCGTTATCCCGTGCGTCTCGAGCGCTTCGCTTTGCGGAAAAATTCGGGGGGAGCGGGCCTGCATCCGGGGGGCGACGGATTGATTCGCGGTTATCGGTTTTTGGCCGACGTCACGCTGAGCCTTTTGACTGAGCGTCGGGAGGTCGCACCCTGGGGGCTAGAGGGCGGCGGCGCGGCGGAGACCGGGCGCAACATTCTTGTCCATCGCGATGGTCGGCACGAGGTGCTCGGCCCGAAGTGTTCGCGCGAGGTCGTCGCCGGCGACTGTCTCATCGTCGAGACCCCGGGTGGTGGCGGTTGGGGGCCGAGTGAGTCAGCGCGTTGAACGCCTGACGGGCTTGCCCCCATGAACAGGGTGGCTACTGTCGGCCCGGGCGCGTAGCTCAATTGGCAGAGCAAGGGACTCTTAATCCCTAGGTTCAGGGTTCGATTCCCTGCGCGCTCACCAACTTCCCACGGCCAAGCTAGACTGCCCTTGGTCCAGCTGCCGGGGTGGCGGAATTGGTAGACGCAGTGGCCTTAGGAGCCACCGTCCTTGGACGTGCAGGTTCGACTCCTGTCCCCGGCACCAGCACCGCAACCCCATTGGGGTTTCGGCTCCCGGGCCGCCGCTGAACGGCTTTCTCGCCGATGTGCGTAGGCTGAAGCCTGGGGCTATTGTCCGTGGCTCGCCGAGGCCCTGGGCCGACCGGTGAACCCCGTCCAACGGGTGCCCTCGGGGCGGACATTTTCGCTCGGGGGGAGGCGTCTTGGGGGCTGGCAACCTGAATTGATCCGGGGCTTTCCAGCAGGCCGAAAGTCGGCCGTCTCCTGAAGGGACAGAGCGTGCGCATAAGCGCGAGGAATAGGAATCGATGGCCGAAGCAGGCAGCGTAAGCGAAGACATCCGAGTCGAGTGCAGCGAAACCAGTTCGGTGCTTCGGAGCATCAGTGTCGAGGTGGATGCGGCACGGGTGGGCAAAGCATTCGAAAGCGCATATGGGGAACTGCGCAAAAGCGCAAACATCAAAGGATTCCGGCCGGGGAAGGTTCCGCGCTCGGTACTCGAGCGAGTGTATGGGGCGAGCTTGCCCGATCAGGTCGAGCGTGTCCTTGTCTCGGAAACCTTGGCCGCGGCGATCGAAACGGCCGAAATTAGGCCCGTTTCGGAACCCGATATCGATGCTGAGCGGCCCGAGGAGGGAAGCCATTTTCACTACACGGCGCATGTCGAAGTCAAGCCGGTCATTGAACTGCCCGATCTCGCTCGGGTCGAGGGCCGCAAGCCCATCGTCCTTGTGGGCGAGGACGAAGTCGAAGCCGAACTTCAGCGCATGCGGGAGAAAGCGACAAAGTTGGTTGAAGAACCCGAAGGCACCGTTGCCGCAGAGGGTCATTCCCTGATCCTCAATTTTGTTGGCCGAATCGATGGCGAAATCTTCCAGGGAGGCAGCGCCGATGGCGTGGATCTGGAGTTGGGTGCGGGAGCGATGATCCCGGGCTTTGAGGATCAGCTTCTGGGTGTGAAGGCCGGGGAGAGCCGGCGGCTGGAGGTAACTTTCCCGGACGATTACGGCCCTGACGAGTTGAATGGCAAGGAAGCGGTCTTCGACTCCGAGGTTGTGGCCGTTCGCCGGAAAGAGTTGCCCGAGCTCGACGACGAATTTGCGAAAGATCTCGGAGATTGCGAGTCCCTGGAGGAGCTCAGGGGGCGGATTCGAGGAGATCTTGAGAAGAGCCGGGATGCCAACGCGAGCCGATCCCTCGACCGGTCGCTGATAGAGTCGTTGACCGCGCTCTGTGACTTCGAGGTGCCTCCTGGGGTTGTCCAAGGCCAGCTTCAGAGCCAGATGCAGTCGATGCATCGCCAATTCCAGGGCCAGGTGCCCGAGGATGTGCTTGGCGAACAACTGCGGCGAATGCAGGAAGAGGGGCGCCCCATGGCGGAGCAGCGGGTTCGTGAACTGCTGCTTGTGGATGCCATTGCGAGCGATCAGGCGATGGAAGCCTCTTCCGACGAAGTGGACGCGCGTTTGGGTGAGATGGCCAAAGCCCAGGGGATGGATGTCGAGCCCATGCGCGCCATGGCCGAAGCCCAGGGCTGGTTGACGGCGATCGAACAAGAAGTTCGTGAACGCAAGGTCTATGATTATCTTGCCGAGCACGGGAAAATCGTTGATGTCGAGCCCGAACTCACCGCCGAGGGGGCCGGTTCCGAAAGCTAAAGCGCCTTCAGATTCAAGAGGCTTGCGCGAATCTCTAGGGTGCGGCTGAAGTTCGCCGACCCGTGGAAGGTTGGCGCGTCTTCGGAATTTGGGGACTGGCTTCACCCCAGTGCACGTTCTACCCTCGACCGACTAGACATTGAGTCGGTGAATCCCCCCCCCCACCGTTTCAAGCTGGCCTCGACTTCGATCTCGCGTTCATGAGTGGGTACGTTCGGGAGAATTTGAAATTCCGGGGTATTCGCGACCGATAAGAACGAAAGTTCTGTTGTCGGCCGCGATCGGAGCTGCGGAAGAGGCGGTCAATCAGTGCGTCGACGTGCGCCGTCAAGCTATAGAAGGCGCGTAGGGGGGATGACCGCAGGGTCAATGAAACATCGCAGGGGACCCCACCTGCCGAGGGCTGAGAAAACATCCCCCCGGGCCGACTTTCCTCGCCGATTGAGGGCGTGCAAAGGGTTCGATTGCGACTCCGGCGCGGATCGTATGTATGATGGGGTGAACAGTAATTCAGAAACGTAGGTCGAGGGGTGGTGGAGTAGTTCGATGGTGATTCCGTATGTGGTGGAGCAAAGCCAGCGCGGCGAACGCGTCTTCGATATTTACTCGAGGTTGCTGCGCGATCGTGTCATTTTCCTCGGCAGCGAGATCACCGACGACGTCGCCAACGTCGTGGTTGCCCAATTGCTTTTTCTCGAAGCGGATGATCCGGAGCACGATATCCACCTCTATATCAACTCGCCGGGCGGTTCGATTACGGCGGGGCTCGCGATCTACGACACCATGTGCTTTATCCGCCCCCATGTAAATACGACATGCATTGGGCAAGCGGCGTCCATGGGGGCCTGGTTGCTCGCCGCAGGGCAGCCGGGTAAGCGGACGGCGCTGACCAACGCCCGGATCATGATCCATCAGCCCATGGGGGGTGCCCGGGGGCAGGCCTCGGACATCGATATCCAGGCGAAGGAAATTCTCAGTTTACGCCAGAGGATGAACGAAATTCTCGCCGAGTTGACCGGCCAGTCCGGGGATCGAATTGCCGCGGATACCGAGCGTGACTACCACATGGGCGCCGAGGAGGCGCTCAAATATGGGATTGTGGATCAGGTCATGAAGAACCGTACGGCGGAATCCGAGCAGGGGGATCCGGATCGGCCCGAGGAGCAGCGACGATGAAACAGCGGGATGACAATGCAAATCTCTCCTGTTCCTTTTGCGGGAAGAGTCAGAAGGAAGTGAAGAAACTCATCGCTGGGCCCACGGTCTACATTTGTGACGAGTGCATCGAACTCTGCAACGACATTATCGCCGAAGAGTACGGTCAGGATGAAACGCGCGGCCCGGCCTCTCGGGTTCTGAAGCCCAAGGAAATCAAGGAGGCTCTCGACGAGTATGTGATCGGCCAGAACGATGCCAAAAAGGTGCTCGCAGTGGCCGTCCACAACCACTATCGCCGGATCGAGAGCGGCGCCCAGGTGGGCGACGTTGAACTGCAGAAGGCGAATATTCTGCTTCTTGGGCCCACCGGCTGTGGCAAGACCTTGCTGGCCCAAACTCTGGCCAAAGTGCTGGACGTGCCTTTCACCATCGCGGACGCGACGACGCTGACCGAGGCCGGTTACGTGGGCGAGGATGTGGAGAACATCATTCTGAATCTCCTCCAAGCGGCCAATTACGACGTCGAAAGGGCCCAGCAGGGGATCATCTATATCGACGAGATCGACAAAATTGCGCGCAAGAGCGAAAACCCGTCGATCACCCGGGATGTTTCCGGGGAGGGTGTTCAGCAGGCGCTGCTCAAGATCATCGAAGGCACCATGGCGAGCGTACCCCCGAAGGGAGGCCGCAAGCATCCGCAGCAGGAATTTTTGCAGATCGACACTTCGAATATTCTCTTCATCTGCGGGGGAGCCTTTGTCGGCCTCGAGAAAATCGTCGAAAGGCGAATCGGAGTGAAGGGTTTGGGCTTTGGTGCCGATATCCAAGTCAGGAGCGATCAACGCAAGGGCGATTTGCTCGGCTCCGTGGAGGCTGAGGATTTGCTTCATTTCGGATTGATTCCCGAGTTTATCGGTCGGTTGCCCGTAACCGCGATCCTCGGCGAGTTGAGCGAAAGCGCGTTGCTGGAGATCCTGACTCAGCCGAAAAATGCCCTGGCCAAGCAGTACCAGAAACTCTTTGAATTCGACGAAGTGGGACTTCGATTTACCGAGGGCGCTTTGCGTGCAGTGGCACGCAAGGCCCTGGCGCAAAAGTCTGGCGCTCGGGGGCTTCGAGCGATTCTCGAGACCGCCATGCTGGAAATCATGTACGAGATTCCCTCTAGGGATGATGTCGAAGAATGCGTTGTCAATGAGGAAGTGATTCAGCAGGGGACCAAGCCCCTGCTGGTCTTCAAGCGAGAAGCGGAATCGGCCTGAGGGCCGAATGATTGGAAGGGAAGTCGGATGGTATTTTCCCGCAATGACGAAGAGGGCAAATCGGGCGCACCCGGCGACGAGGCTGGGGTTGTGCCGCTGCTGCCGCTGCGGGATATCGTGGTCTTCCCCCACATGGTCGTGCCGCTCTTTGTAGGCCGCCCCAAGTCGATTCAGGCCCTCGAAGACGCGATGGCGGGCTCTCGGGAACTCATGCTCTCGGCCCAGCGCCAGGCGGGTCAAGAGGAACCCTCCGCCGAGGACATCTACTCTTTGGGCACCCTGGGCAGCATCATCCAGTTGCTCCGACTGCCCGACGGCACGGTCAAGGTACTCGTCGAAGGCAAATCACGGGCGCGTATTCGCTCTTTCCAGAGCAATGCCCCGTACTTCTCGGTGCGCCTGGACGAGTTGCCCGATCCGGAAGTGGTTTCGCCCGAGGTCGAAGGTCTGGTCCGTACAGTGCACACCACTTTCGAGAGCTATTCGAAGCTCAATAAGAAGGCGCCAGCGGAGTTGCTGAGCACAATTTCCGCGGTCGAAGAACCTGGGAAGTTGGCCGACAGCATTGTCGTTCATTTGAACCTCAAACTCGAGGAGCGCCAGAGCTTGCTCGAAATGCTTGATCCCGTCGAGCGACTTGAGGACGTCTATTCGCGTATGCAGGCGGAAATCGAAGTGCTTGAGGTGGAGCGCAAAATTCGCGGTCGGGTCAAGAAGCAGATGGAGCGCGCGCAGAAGGAGTACTACCTCAACGAACAGATGCGTGCGATCCAGAAGGAACTGGGCGATCGCGACGAAGCCAAGGGCGAATTCGACGAACTCGACGAACTTCTCCAGGCGAAGGATATGCCCGACGATGCGCGAGATCGGGTCGAGAAGGAAATCAAGAAGCTCAAGATGATGTCCCCGATGAGCGCCGAGGCCACCGTGGTGCGGAACTACATCGACTGGATGCTCGAATTGCCCTGGCACGAGTGTCAGGATGAGTTGGAAGATCTCGACGAGTCCGAAGCGATTCTCGACGCCGACCACTACGGCCTCGCGAAACCAAAAGATCGAATTCTTGAGTACCTTGCCGTGCAGACTCTGGTCGACCGGATGAAGGGGCCGATTCTCTGCCTGGTCGGCCCGCCTGGTGTGGGGAAGACCTCGCTCGGCAAGTCCATCGCCCGGGCGACGGGTCGCGATTTTGTCCGGATCAGTCTCGGCGGGGTCCGGGATGAGGCCGAAGTTCGGGGCCATCGGCGTACCTACGTAGGGGCGCTCCCGGGCAAAGTGATTCAGAGCCTCAAAAAAGCGGGGACGAGCAATCCGGTCTTCCTGCTCGACGAAGTCGACAAGATGTCCATGGATTTTCGCGGCGACCCTTCTGCTGCGCTTCTCGAGGTCCTTGACCCCGAGCAGAATCACACCTTCAGCGATCACTATCTCGATGTGGACTATGACCTCTCCAAGGTGATGTTCGTCTGTACGGCGAACGTCCTGAGCGAGATCCCTCGGCCGCTGCAGGACCGGATGGAAGTGATCCAGATTTCGGGTTACATCGAATCCGAGAAACTCGAAATCGCTCGGCGCCACCTGCTCGACAAGGTCCGCGAAGCCAATGGCCTGACCGAGGAGCAAATCAGCTTCACCGACAGCGCGATTATTGAGGTGATTCGCTACTACACCCGGGAATCCGGAGTTCGGAATCTCGAACGAGAACTGGCCTCGGTTCACCGAAAGGTTGCGAGGGCCGTGGTGAAAGCCGGCGACAATTGGAAGATGTGCCGGGTCACACCCCGCCTTGTCAAGAAATTTCTCGGCGTCCATCGCTTCCGCTTCGGGAAGACCGAGTCCGAGGACCGAGTCGGTGTGACCACCGGTCTTGCCTACACGGAAGTTGGAGGGGAATTGCTCCAGACCGAGGTGTCGGTCTCGGCGGGGCAGGGCAAGCTTCAGATTACCGGGCGACTCGGCGAGGTTATGCAGGAATCGGCGGGGGCCGCCATGTCGTACGTTCGCTCCCGGGCCAAGCAACTCGGGCTGAAGCGAGACTTCTACACCAAGGTGGACCTGCACGTGCATGTGCCCGAGGGCGGTACGCCCAAGGATGGCCCCTCGGCGGGCATCACCCTGGCGACCACTATCGCGTCGGCATTGACCCGGGTGCCGGTCAGATCCAACGTGGCCATGACGGGAGAGATCACGCTCCGGGGCCGAGTGCTGCCCATTGGCGGGCTGAAGGAAAAATTGATCGCGGCGCACCGCGGTGGCGTGGACACGGTGCTCATCCCGAAGGAGAACGAGAAGGATCTGAAGGATCTACCTGCCCAGATCAAGAAGAGCCTGACAATTATCCCCGTGGAGCACATGGACGAGGTGCTCGCCCACGCCCTGGCGGTTTCCGATCCGGGTTCCTTCCTCCAGGCTGGCGTTCACGATCTTGACGAGATCTACGAAGTGCCCCGGTCGCCTGCCGGTTCTCCGACTGACGTTCCGCACCCGGCCGGGGTAAACTGAGACGCATGCCATCCGGCGCTGAACGGCGCTCGTTGTCCGGGCGCTCCGGGCGTGTAGCTCAGTTGGTTAGAGCATCTCGTTTACACCGAGAGGGTCCGCGGTTCGAATCCGTGCACGCCCACCAAGCGTCCTTGCCGGCACTCTGCGCCCCGCCCCGGTCATCCGATTNNNNTCACCCCCACCCCGATCCCAACCCGTACCCTCACCCCCATCTCCAGCCCCACACAACCCATCCCCGGGCGCAGCGGCGGCAGCGCCCGGCCCGCCAAGGAGCAGTCCGAAATGCCCGAACTTCCCAGCGATCCCATCACCCCCCAGCAATTCATGGAAGAGTTCATTCCCTCCACCCTGGCCGAGGCCACTCTCGACGCGGAGACGGACCTCAAGCTCGGCGTACAGATCGATGGCGCCGGCGGTGGCCAATGGGTTCTCCACTTGTCGGGAGGGGGCTTCAAGGTCGATCAGACGCCCCGCGACGAGGCGGCCTTTACCCTGGTGCAGAGCGTCGACGATTGGCGCGGTGCGCTCTGGGAGGGCCGCGGCGGTGTTTTCGGCGAGCAGGCCAGTACGCTGCTGACCTCGGGCGGCGCGGGAACCGCGGAGGCCCCGCCGCCGAATATGAAAGTGTTGGAACAATTGGAGGCCCTGGGGGGCTTGATTCAAATTACCGTGACCGGCGGCGAGGGGGGAGACTGGACCACGGGCTTCAAACTCGGCCCCGGGGCGCTTCCCGACGAGCCCACCACCCAGATCAAAATCGACGCCGCCGACGCCGCCGCCATGCAGAGCGGCACGCTCGATCCCATGCAGGCGTTCATGAGCGGCAAAATCCAGGTGATCGGCGACATGGCCCTGATGATGCAGATGCAGGCCATCGCCGCTTCAGCGGGGTCCTGAGGGGCCTCCCCGGCGCGGGGAAGGGCGAACACCATTGCGATTGCGACGATCGGTTGTCGCCTAGTGGGAGTTCCGACCGTGTGTCCGACCCTGCCCGCGACCCCGCCCGCGGCCCCGACCGCGGTGTCCGTGCGCACCCGACTCGGATCGCGTTTCCACATGGACGCGGAAACTGTCGCGGGTCACGAGTCCGCCGCGAGTCTCGGCCCCGAAGGTAAATACGTAGTCTCCGGTGTTGGACGCGCGCGGTCGCCAGCGAAGCCGTCCACGGCCTTCGCCGCGGTCATCGAAGCGAACCCCGAGAGCGTCCAACGAGACCGGGACGAATTCGGCGCCCACCCAGCGGTGCGCCTCAAGGGAGACGACCATTGCTTCCGCGCGGGCGAAGCTTTGAGGGCGGCTGTCCCCATCGCGGTTTCGGCGATTCCGCCCCGAGGACTGGCCGGATTCTGCGCGCGCTTGGATCTGTACCTTTTGGCCCGCGCGAATCCGTTGCTCGCGCTCGCTGGTCTCGGCGAAATGGGGCAGGGTGGTGCCAAAGATCGTCGACGATCCCGCGCGTTCGTCTTGCCAGATGACCCGCTGGCCGTCGATATCCGATTCGGCCTGGGCTGTCATCTCCGCGGTCAGTCGCTGAATTGGGCACCGGCGCAGCACGCGGTCGTATTCGCAGTAAAAGACGTCGCTGGCTTCGTCGCCCACCTGCCCATCCCAAACCAGACGATTGCCCGACAGTTGCGGGGTTCTGTCGCCTACGTCGGGAGAAACCTCGAGCGGCGGGCAGGCGCCGGTTTCGGCGTCGAATTCGCAGAGCAAGAGCGGTTGTTTTCGGTTCAGGCGGAACTCGACCCACGCCACCAGACGACCGGAAACCGTTACCCGTGAGTAGGGGCTGATGGCGTCCGGGAGGAGCCGAGCCGGGCAAGCTCCCGTTTGTCGATCGAGGCGGCAAAGGCCAACCCGCTGGCCGCCTCGATGCTCGATCCACGTGAGGGTTTCGCCGTCGGTGCGGAGGAAACTGCGGCGAGCGGGGGGCAGGCCGAGATCGTACTCGATGCACTGGGTTCCGTTTCGGTCGGGGAGACAGCCGTGGAACGTCGAATTTCCTTCGCTCCCGGCGGCCAGCCAGAAGATTCGTCCCTGAGCGCTCACCGGGAGGAGTGAAGCATCCGGATCAGAACTCAACGCGAATTCCGGGCAGCGTCCGCTTCGCAAGTCGAGGCGACAGCCGAAGCCTTGCAGGGCAGAGGATCCCGAAATTCTGCGGCTCCAACTCGCGATCAGGTCGGGGCTCCGTCGACCTCGATGTCTCCCGCGCTGGCCGGGTGCCGACGTTTTATCCGCATTTCGCCCCCGGCCGGAATGTGCCCGAGACCCCACCGCCCGCGAGAGCGAAGGATTCTGATCGTCGCCCGGGCCTCCGGCCAGAGTCCATTGCCGGCCGGACAAGAAATCGCTGACGAAGAGGTTGGAGTTGTCGGAGTTCGCGGGCGGGGAGTCTGGGCTCCGGAGCGACTGGAAGGCCAGGAAGCGGCCGCTGATTCCGGGACGGGTCGCCGGAGGGCCCTCGGAGGAAAGAGGCATGGAGAGGTTTCGCTCCAGGCTGAGGGGGATGAACTCGCGATAGACGTTCCCTCCGGTGCCTCGGACCTCGAGCCGCACCACGTAGGTGCCTTGCTCGGCGTCGGTGATATCCCAGCGCCCGAGAATGCCCTGCCGGACCGCGCCCGAGCGCGCCGGCGTAATGGTCTCCCAGCGCTCTGGCTCGTTGCCGCGGCCGTAGCTCAGCGTGTAGTCCAGCATGGCCCGGCCGCTCGCTGTGCCCCGGATATCGATGACGGTTCGCTCGCTCGGCGCGTTCGCCGGCGAGCGGGTTTTGCCACGCAATCGGCTTGGGTTGGCCATGGGGCCTTGATCCGCTTCGTCGCCGGCGCCGCCGCGTCCGCGGTCATTTCCCGGCCGCATTGAGCCGCCCGGGGAGGACCCTGGGCGAAATACGCTTCCCGCTCGCGGGGAGTCAAGGATCGCGTGCAGGTCGGGCAGCGGGTATTTCTCCAGGGCACCGAGTGCGTCCAGTCGCCCAGCACCCATGTGGCGATCGTGGCCCGGTGGGCCGAGATCCACGGCGCCCTGGCGAATTAGACGGCGGACCGACTCGTAGTCGAGATCGGGATGCGCGCTGAGAAGCAGGGCCACCGCGCCGCTCACATGGGGCGCCGCCATCGAGGTTCCTGCGGCCCGAGCGTAGCCCTCGCCCACGGCGAACGGCTCCGCGCCCTCGTCCTCGGAAGCCCGCAAGGACAGGATATTGCGCCGGGCCACGTAGACATTGCGATCCGTGGAGGGGCCGCCTCCCGGTGCGGCGACGTCGAGCAACCAACCGAAATTCGTAAAACTCTGGGACGGCTCGTCGTCTGCGCCCGACGATCCCACGGTGAGGACATCGCGCGTGTTCTCTGGACTGTTGGAAACGACATCGATGCTCCGGTTGCCCGCCGAGGTGACCACGATCACCCCCATGTCCCGAACGGTTTTGACGATTTCCTCGGCCAGGGGATTGTACGGGCAGAGCGGACTGCACGACCAACTGGTGTTGACCACCCGGGCTCCATGGCGCGCCGCGTAGAGGACCGCACGCCAGAGGTTGGAGTCGAGGCCCTCGCCCTCGGCGGGAAATCCCTTGAGGGCCATGATACGGGCGGCCGGGGCAACCCCTACGATTCCGATGCCGTTGTTCGCCACGGCGGCGATGGTGCCGGCGACATGCGTACCATGACCGCGATCGTCGAAGGGGTCGGGATCGCCCACGTCGAGCGGTCCGTCGTAAAATCCGTCGAGATCGCCGTCAATCGAATTCGCGAAATCGAAACCACGCAGATCGTCGACGAAGCCGTTGGCGTCGTCGTCGATGCCGTTCCACTCCTCGGGGTCGACCCGGCCGTTGCCGTTCAAGTCCTCGCCGGGATTGATCCATACGTTGTCCGCAATGTCGGGGTGGTTGTAGTCCAGCCCCGTATCCACCACCGCGACCACCACACCCTCACCCCGTGCCGTCTCCCAGGCCTCGGGAGCGCGCACCCGGTGGAGCCCCCAGAGATCGCCGAAGTCCTGATTCCAACTCCCCGCCGAACGGAAGAAGGGATCGTTGGGCTCGGTTCCGAAGGGAGGTTTGGCGGGAATCACGTCCAATTTTTGGCTGTGGTCCCGCTGCACCCAAGCCACGTGGGGGTCCTGGGCGTAGAGGGCGAGCGCCAACTCCGGGCTGACCCCTTCGCCCACGCTGACGCGATAGATGTGCGAGAGATCGGGCAGGGGCTTGGGACTCGCCCTGCGTGCCATGGGTCGACCCCGCTTTTTGACTCGGGTCTGCAGCGACCGTTTCAGTCGAGCTCTTTGGTCGGCGAGGGGGCGCCCGTCGGGCCGCCGAAAAAGTGCTTGGACGCTGCGCACCGCGGTTCGCGTCTTCAGTGCGTCGAGGGATCCCGAGCCGTCGCGGGTTCCCGATGCGAAAGAGCGATTCTGGCGGAACAAAGTTTCGGCGCATTCGTCGAGGGCATGGGGGCCCTGACTCTCGAACTTGATGATGATGCGCCGGGAGTCGGAGTCAGCCCACGCGGAGGCATTCGGGTGGAGGACACCCACGAGTAGGAGCGCGATTGCGATCGCGGTGCATTTCGCCGCCGGCCACGCCCCGTTGGGGCGCGGGGCGGGAGTTTTTTCCTGTCGGTAGGCCACTGGGCATTATGTCATGAAATTCATCGAGTTGGGCGAAAGGAACGTCTGGGTGTCCCAGGCTAGAGGGCGTGTCGAATTGAATCGAGAAAATTTGCTGGGCTGGCCCGACGGGGACCGATTTTTGTGTCCTCGATTTCCGGGTGGGGTGGTGGCGCTCGGGGCTTCCGGCGATGAATTGCGTCGAGGTCGGAGCTTTCGCTTTGCGTCGAAAGGGGGATTCGGCTAGATATCCCACCGGCCGCAGTGCCGCGCGGGGCGGTAGTTCAATTGGTTAGAGCACTGGCCTGTCACGCCAGAAGTTGCGGGTTCGATTCCCGTCCGTCCCGCCACTCGGCCCCTGATTCTCTGGCCTCCGCTGATGGGCGACAGCTGCGGTGGGGTCGGGTTCTCGGCGAGAATCGGCAGATCTCAGGACCTGGCCGTCGCCCGATTGGGCCCACACCGATCCGCCCCAAGCGTCTGAATTACTGTTTTTTGGCCGTTTTCTTTTGTAGGGAGAGCCCGTCAGGGCAAAAAAAGCGGCGACATCGGGAACCGGGGCCCTGGGTTCGGTGACAGTACAGAAACTCTTCGCTGGCGGCTTACTCCTTGGCTGTCGGATGTGGAGGGAGGGCGGCCACCGCATTGCGCCGCTCAGACCCGAAACAGCCCGGGGCTCAGTCCCCAAGAGCGAAGAGATCTAGCCCGACGCAACAAGCAGCACAAGCAACAAGTGAACGACACGCCAAAGCAAGTCAAAGCAAGTCAAAGTCAGCACCACTCAAGGCACGTTGGAGTCACTCTCTTGGCCGACCGCGCGATTCTCAGAGCGCGGTCGGCCATCTTCTTTTCCGGGCTCTTCTTTTCCAAGCCCCTGCTTTTCCGGCCGTCGGCTTGGCCCGCGGGCCGGGGATGGCCCCTGTAGCGATTGGGCTCTCAACTTTCGATTCCGACCTCAACGACTGGACGGTCTCCGTCTTTTCCGCCATTCGGCGAGTCGGGCCGCAATTGCGGCTTCGGCGCCCTTCTCCTTGGGGGCATAGAAGCGCTCGTTCTCGATGGCCTCGGGAAGGTTGCTCGCGGCGGCGAACTCGTCCTCTGCGTCGTGTGGATAAACGTAGCCGGCGCCATATCCCAGGTCTTTCATGAGTTGGGTTGAGGCATTGCGCAGGTGCATGGGGACCGGCAGCGACCCAGTTCGTTCGACCGTCTCCTGGGCGCGACCGAGGGCCGCATAGGCCGCATTGCTCTTGATCGCGCACGCCAGGTACGTGGTCGTTTGGGCGAGGGCGATGCGGCATTCGGGCATCCCCAGCCGTTCCACCGCTTGATGGGTGGCGGTGGCCAGGCTCAGGGCCCACGGGTCGGCATTGCCCACGTCTTCCGATGCGAAAATCAGCAGGCGTCGAGCCAGGAAAAGGGGTTCCTCCCCCGAGGCAAGCATTCGCGCCAAATAGTAGAGCGCGGCGTCGGGATCGCTGGCCCGAAGGCTCTTGATCAAAGCGGAGACCACGTTGTAGTGCTCCTCCCGGTCTCGGTCGTAGATCAGGAGCTTGCTGCCGGAGGCTTCTCGAACGGTCTCCGGGGGCAGCGGTGCGGCCGGTGTGGTGCCGCGCAGATGGATGGCCGCTGCGGCCTCCAGTAGGCCGAGAGCCTTGCGGGCGTCGCCGTCGGCAAACTCCACCATCGCGTTTCGGCTGTCCTCTTCGACCACGAGCGCGTGTTCGCCCAAGCCTCTGACGGTGTCGCCGAGGGCGCGCTCGATGACCCGCCCCAGGGCCTCGGCATTTAGGGGCTGCAGGGTCAGGACCCGGCTTCGCGACAACAGGGGCGCATTCACCGTGAAAGAAGGGTTCTCGGTGGTGGCGCCAATCAGCGCCACAGTCCCGGCCTCGACGTGGGGCAGGAGTACATCCTGTTGGGCGCGATTGAGCCGATGAATCTCGTCGATGAAGAGCAGAGTGCGCAAATTCGTTCGCCGCGCGGTCTCCACGGCTTCCCGGATTTCCTTGACCCCGGCGACCACCGCAGAAAGCGGCTCGATCCGCGTGTTGGGTGCGTCGGCGAGGAGCCAGGCGAGGGTGGTCTTTCCGCTGCCCGGCGGTCCCCAAAGGATGATCGAGGGGATCTCGCCGGCCTCGACCATTGCGCGCAGGGCCGTGCCCTCGCCGACGAGGGCTTCTTGGCCGATCATGTCGTCGAAGTCGCGCGGGCGCATGCGGTCTGCGAGAGGCGCGTGAGGGTCCAGCGAACGGCGAGGGCGGTTCGGGAAGAGATCCATGGTGTTGTCCCGGGGCATGGGTCGAGTTTAGCCCGCAAGGTTGGGTATGGAGCCTTGAGGTCGAGGCCAACTCGGGGGATCATGGGCGGCTAGAATGGCAGGACGATGAAGCTTGAATCGGTAGGAATTTGTTTGAAGGCGGACCAGCCCCAGGCCCGGGGGACGGTGACCCGGCTCGTCGCCTGGCTGGAGGAGCGATCCATTCGCGTGCTGGCCGATTCCCGCTGCGCGGGCTGGTTGGGCGTGGAAGCGCAATCCCGAGAAGCACTGGCCCAGCAAGTCGATCTGATCGTCGCGTTGGGCGGCGATGGCACGCTGCTTTCGGTGGCCCGGGCCACGGGGGTCCGTGCGGTACCGATCCTGGGGGTCAATCTGGGGCGCCTGGGATTTCTCGCCGAGGTCAGCCTCGACGAAGTTCTCCCCGCGCTGAGCAAAGCGCTTGCCGGGGATCTCAAAGTGATCTCTCGAATGCGGCTGGATGTTCGGGTGCACCGCGAGGACCGGGAGATCGGCGCGTTTCTTGCGCTCAACGATGCGGTGATCACCCACGCGCAGATTGCCCGCATGATCGACGTGGAGGTCTACGCCGACTCGGCCCGGGTGACGACCTATCACGCCGACGGGTTGATCGTCGCGACGCCCACCGGTTCCACCGCCTATTCGCTTTCGGCGGGCGGGCCGCTGCTGGCCCCGGATTTGGCGGCCATCGTTCTGACGCCCATCTGCCCCCACTCTCTGACCCAGCGCCCGTTGGTCCTGCCCGAGACGGCCGAAGTCGAGGTCGTTCCTCACGGGCGGGCCGAGCGCGCCTCCTTGACGGTCGACGGTCAGGTGGGAGTGGGCGTTCTGGAGGAGGGAGACCGGATCATCATTCGCCGTTCGAGTCACCCAGTGGAAATCGTCGCCTCGCCCTTTTTGGACCGCTACGAAATTCTCCATGCCAAGCTTCGTTGGGGGGAGCGATGATCGAAAGCCTGCGTATCGAGAATGTAGCGATCGTTGAAGAAGCCCAGTTGGAGTTCGGGCCAGGGCTCAACGTACTGACCGGAGAGACCGGCGCGGGCAAATCCATCGTGCTCGGTGCCCTTTCGCTGCTCGTTGGGGGGAGGGCGGCTCGCGACAGTCTCCGGGAAGGCGCCGATCGAGGAGCCGTCGAGGCGCTGTTTCGGACCGACGAGTTGAAGCCCCTTGAAGCCGAACTCGAAGCTCGGGATCTGCTTCCCGCCCGGGGTGCCGAAGGATCCGGACCCCATCCCGACGCCCATGAACTGGTGGTTCGCCGTTCGCTGACGGCCACCGGCCGAAGCCGGGCGCGGATCGGCGGGCAGTTGGTTCCCGTGTCGACTCTGGGCGAACTCTTGACGGGCCGAATCGAAATTTCGAGCCAGCATAGTTCCCAGGCGCTGTTGCGCCCCGAGTCCCATGGCCAATATTTGGACGCCGCCGGCGGGCTGCGGGAACTGCGGGCATCGGTACGCGCGAGTTTCGAGGCGCTCCAAGCGATGGACGCGGAGCGCGAGCGCCTGCGCGGCCAAGCCGCGGAGCGGATCCGTGAGCAGGATTTCCTGGCCTATCAAGTGGCCGAGATCGACGATGTGGCCCTCGAGCCCGGGGAATGGGCGGCCCTCGAACAAGAGCACGGCCGACTCGCCCACGCCGAGAGCCTTGGAGTCGAGGGTGGTCGGGCCCTAGCGTGCCTGCGTGGCGACGAGGCCGCCGCTGGGGCAAGCGGCGTCGGCGACGCCTTGGCCCAGGCCAAGCACTGCGTGGAATCCATGGTGCGGCACGATCCGCAGCTTGCCTCGACGGTGGAGCGTCTGGTCGCTGCCGATGCGGACCTGCGCGATCTGGCGGCGGACCTGGAGCGTTATCTCGACACCGTCGAGGGCGACCCGGCGCGATTGGCCCGAGTTGAGGATCGCATCGGCCAGATCGAGGGTTTGCGACGCAAATACGGATCCAGCGAGGCGGAAATTTTTGACCGCCGCGAAGCATTGGCGGAAGAGTTGGCGGGCATCGAGGGCGCCGACGCCCGGCTGGAGGAACTCGACAAGGAGCGGGGCCAGCTTTTGGACGCCTTGGAGGCGGGGGCGAAGAAATTGACAACGGGGCGCAAGCGGGCCGGCCGGAAACTGGCCCGGGAGGTGGAGCCGGCTCTGGTCGAGTTGGCGATGCCCGACGCTCGATTTACGGTCGAGTTCGCCGCGCCCGTCCAGAGTTCCCAGTGGCCCGAGGGCGCCGCGAGCGGCCCGAGCGGCGCCGAGACCCCGGAGTTCCGCTTTTCGGCCAACAAAGGGGAGGCGCCGCGGGCGCTCCAAAAGGTGGCCTCGGGGGGCGAACTCTCCCGGGTGTTTTTGGCCCTCAAGAGTGCGCTCCGCCTGGCGGGCGCCAACATGGTGCTGGTTTTCGACGAAGTGGATGCCGGTATCGGGGGCCGCGCCGCCGAGCGGGTGGGGCGTGCCCTGGCTGCACTCGCCCAGCGCCATCAGGTGCTCTGCATCACGCATCTGCCCCAAATTGCGGTTTTTGCCGATCGGCACTTTCGCGTGGAGAAGGCCGCTTCGCGAGGCCGCGTTCGCGCGGAGATCGTCCAACTCGGTACCGAAGCCCGCGTCGAGGAAATCGCCCGTATGGCCGGGGGCGAGGCGATCTCCGAAGCGACCCGGGCGCATGCCCGGGAACTGCTGGCTTCGGCGGCGACCGGGGCGGCGAGTTCCGACTGAGGGGGGCTGCTCGGGGCACGGGCGCACGCCGGGCTCGAATTGTGGAGGGTTTGGGGTTTTCTTGCCGCTGAGGCGGGCCTCTCCTAATCTCGCCCTCCAGCCCATCCGTGTCCTACAGTTGTACCCCCCTGGGAGCCCTGCGAGCCAACTATGCAACGCATTCTCAGCAAGCTATTCGGCACGCGGAATGACCGGGTGATCAAGGGCATCGTTCCGCTGCTCGAAAGCATCAATGCCCTCGAGCCGGAACTGGTCGGCCTGTCTGATGCAGATCTCCGGGCTCGCACCCCAGCCTTTCGCCAGCGGCTCGAAAACGGGGAGCCACTCGACGATCTCCTGCCCGATGCCTTCGCGACGGTGCGTGAGGCCGCCAAGCGCACGCTGGGCCAGCGCCACTACGACGTCCAGATGATCGGTGGAGTGGTGCTGCATCGCGGCGAAATCGCCGAAATGAAGACGGGTGAGGGCAAGACTCTGGTGGCCACGCTGCCCTGCTACCTCAACGGTCTGACGGGTGAGGGCGTCCATGTGGTGACGGTCAACGATTTCTTGGCCCAGCGCGATGCCGACTGGATGGGCGAAGTTCATCGTTTCCTGGGCCTGTCCGTGGGGGCCATTGTGCACGGCATTGACGATATCCAGCGCCGGGCCGCCTACGAAGCGGATATAACGTACTGCACGAACAATGAGCTCGGTTTCGATTACCTGCGCGACAACATGAAATATTCGGTGGAGCACTTCGTCCAACGCAATCTCCACTTCGGCATCGTGGATGAAGTCGACTCCATCCTCATCGACGAGGCTCGGACACCGCTCATCATTTCGGGTCCCTCCGAGGAAAATACCCAGATCTACGAAGTGGCCAACCGCGTGATCCCTGTTCTCAAGCAGGGAGTGCAGGCCGAAGCTTCCAAGGGGATCGAGGAGAGCGGCGACTATTGGGTCGATGAGAAGAGTCACAACGCGACTCTCACCGAAGAAGGTGTCCAAAAGGTCGAGAAGTCCCTGCGCATCGACAACCTCTTCGACCCATCGATGCTTCCCGTGATCCACGCGGTCAACCAAGCACTTTCCGCCCATGCGTTGAAACGCATCGACGTCGACTACGTGGTGCGCAAGGGCGACGATGGCCAGAAGGAAGTCGTCATTGTGGATGAACACACCGGGCGGCTGATGCCCGGCAGGCGTTGGTCCGACGGTCTGCATCAGGCTGTCGAGGCCAAAGAGGGCATCAAGGTTCGCAGCGAAAACCAGACCTTGGCCTCGGTGACCTTTCAGAATTTCTTCCGGATGTACGACAAGCTGGCCGGAATGACCGGTACCGCGGATACCGAGGCGTCGGAGTTCGCCAATATCTACGACTTGGACGTGATGCTCGTCCCGACCAACCGGCCCCAGTTGCGCGATGACCTAGCCGACGTTGTTTTCAAGACCCAGCGGGAGAAGTTCAACGCGGTGGTCGAAGAGGTCGAAGCGCGGCACGCGACGGGCCAGCCCGTTCTGGTGGGCACGATTTCTATTGAAACGTCGGAAATGCTTGCCAAGAAATTGAAAAAGCGAGGGGTCAAGCACGACGTCCTGAACGCCAAGCAGCATACTCGGGAATCTGAGATCGTGGCCCAGGCCGGCCGCAAGGGAGCGATCACGATCTCGACGAACATGGCCGGTCGCGGCACCGATATTCTCCTTGGCGGCAATCCCGAAGCGATGGCGCTGCTTAAATGCGGTCATGACAAGGAGCACCCCGACTACATCACCCACTTGGCGCACTTTGAGACCAAGTGCTCGGCCGAACGCCAAGAGGTTCTGGATGCCGGAGGGCTTCATATTCTGGGCACCGAACGCCACGAAAGTCGGCGCATCGACAACCAACTCCGCGGTCGATCGGGTCGCCAGGGAGATCCCGGGTCCAGCCAGTTTTTCCTTTCCCTCGAGGATGACCTGCTGCGGATCTTCGAGGCGGATCGCGTCGCCGAGTGGTGGGATCGTGTGGGAGTCGAAGAGGGCGAGGCCATCGAAAACCGAATGCTGACCCGGGTCATCGAAGGCGCGCAAAAGAAGGTCGAGAGTCGCAATTTCGATGTTCGAAAGCATTTGCTCGATTACGACGATGTGATGAACAAGCAGCGTCAGGCCTTCTACGCCCGCCGAATCGAAGCTCTGCGCCACGAGGCCATCGACAACGAAGTCATCGACATGGTGGAGGGTCAGGTGGTGGCCTTTCTGGACGAGATTTGGCCGGACAAAGGCGATCCCGAAAGTGAGGAACTCGAGCAATTGGTGGCGCTCGTCGAGCATCAATTCGGCATGGTTCTGGCCTCGGACGGCTTGCCGATCATTGATGAGGGGAAGGTGCCTGGGGACAAAACTGAGCTCGGTCGCCGACTGCTCGAAACATTCAACGCATTCCTGACGGACAAGCGATCCCGCTGTGTGGAGTTCGGCCAAGAGTTCAAGGAGTTCGTCGAGTATCCCGATTTCGACTGGTTTCAGCGGGATATCATGTTGCGGATTCTCGATGCCCAGTGGAAGGATCACCTGCATTCCATGGACGGCCTGCGCGAGTCGGTGGGCCTGCGCGGCTACGCCCAGCGCGATCCGAAACTCGAATATCAGCGCGAGGGTTTTGCGTTCTTCGGCTCAATGGAGCAGCGCGTCGACGAGCAAGTGCTCGAAACAATCTTCAAGTTTGATTTCCCGCGTCCCCGACTCGAGAGTACCGCCCAGGCCGCCGGCCCGGCGGCCCGGTCGAAGGGCAGCGGTCTGCCCGGTGCCCAGTCCAACCCCGGTTCGCCGGCTGGCGCCGGCGCGCTCGGTGAAGGTTCGGTGACCAAGGTCGGACGCAACGAGCCCTGTCCCTGCGGCAGCGGGAAAAAATACAAACGCTGCCACGGCGCTTAGTCGCGTCTCCGCGCGCGCCCAGTAGGGCTAGCGATGGAGCCAACAGCAGCAAGAGGTGAGGGGAGCGATGAAGGCGCCGGCTACGCCCACATCCACGACCACGACCGCATCCACGCCCACGTCCCCGCCCGGGCCCACGGTTCGGGGATTCAGGGCCAGCGGTGTGCATTGTGGGATCAAGACCAGTAGCCCCGATTTGGCGCTCTTGGTGAGCGATGCGCCTGCGGCCGTGGCCGGGGTATTTACCCGCTCGAGCGTGGTGGGGGCTCCGGTGGAACTCAGCCGGGAAAGGGTTCGGTCGGGCCGGGCCCGGGCGGTGGTGGTGAACAGCGGGATCGCCAATGTCGCCATGGGGGAACGGGGCCGCCGGGATGCCGCTCGGATGGCCGATCTCGCAGCTCGAGCCGTGGCCTGTCCCGTCGACCAGGTCTTGGTGGCCTCCACCGGGGTCATCGGCGAGCCCCTGCCCATGGGCGCTATTGGGCGCGGAGTGCGGGCTGCCGCCGAGGCCCTGGATCCCGGCGGCCTCGTCAATGCCGCGGAGGCGATTCGCACCACGGATACTTTCGCGAAACTCGCCGAGCGACGGGTTCGCGTCGGAGGCCGCATGGTTACGGTGGCGGGCATCGCCAAGGGGTCGGGGATGATCGAGCCCGATATGGCCACGATGCTCGCCTTCCTTTTGACCGATGCCCAGGCCTCGGCCCCCTATCTGCGCGGCGTTCTGCGGAGGGTTGCCGACGACACGTTCAATCGGGTGAGCGTGGACGGAGAAACCAGCACCAGCGATAGCGTGATGCTGCTCGCCAACGGGGCTTCGGGGGCCTCCACTCTCAAGTCGTCTTCGGGCCGTGAAGCCGATCGCTTCGAGGCGGCGGTACACAGCGTCGCCGAGTCTCTTGCCATGGACTTGGCGCGGGACGGCGAGGGGGCGACAAAGCTGGTGAAGGTCGTGGTTGCGGGCGCCGCCAGTGCCGCCGAAGCCCGGGCCGCCGCTCGGCGGATCGCGAACTCATTGTTGGTGAAAACCGCGATCTTCGGAGCCGACCCGAACTGGGGTCGAATCCTGCAGACCGTCGGCGCAGGCCGGACCCGCCTCGACCTGGCGCGGACCCGGATCGGACTTTGTGGCGTGACGGTATTCCGGGAGGGGGCGTCTGCGGGCCCAGGGGCTCGTCGCCGGGCGGCCACCCGCCTGGCAGCTTCCACCGAGGTGGAGATCACCGTTGATTTGGGGATCGGCCCGCATCGCGCGCGGATCTGGACCTGCGATCTGAGTACCGAATACGTCCGTATCAACGCCGAGTACACCACCTAAATTTCCTCGCAGAGGGTGCCCCGATGGGCCTTCCCCCTTGGGGTCTAGATGGTCGCCGGTGTCCGAGTCTGCTACCTAAAGCGGCGGCCGATTCAGTTGTGGTCGGTACAACACACGCTTCGATTCGCCCCTGCGGTGCCGGAGAAGATCCGGTTGGGGAGTAAACGAGTACGAGGCGGAGGCAAAACCGCGAAGGAGAACAGAAATGACTGAGACGACGGCCCCGCCGTCGGCGGCTGGCGATGCGCCCGCTGCTGATCCTGTACCGGCGGGCGAAGAATCCGCAGCCGAGATCATCGAAAAGACCGACCTGACCATTCGGGGGCTTCTCGAGGCCGGAGCTCACTTCGGTCACCAGACCCACCGCTGGAATCCCCTCATGCGTCCCTATATTTTCGGGGCCCGCAACGGAACTCATATCCTCGACCTGGACCAGACCCTGCCGAATTTCAAGGCCAGCCTGGATCGTGTCCGCGACGCCGTTTCGAACGGAGGCAGCGTCCTCTTCGTGGGCACCAAGCGTCAGGCGTCGGCATCCATCAAAACCGAGGCAGATCGCTGTGGTCAGTACTATGTGAACAATCGTTGGCTGGGCGGCATGTTGACGAATTGGAAGACCGTCAAGAAGTCCATTGAGAATTACAAGAATTTGCTGGCAATCCAAGCGGACGAAGAGAAGAGGGCTGAGTATTCCAAGAAGGAACTCGCCCGGATGAGTCGCTTGTGTCAGAAATACGACAAGTCCCTTGCCGGGATCAAGAGCATGCCTCGGATTCCCGATGTAATTTTCGTTATTGATGTGGGCAAGGAGGCCATCGCGATCAGCGAGGCGCGACGGTTGGGAATCGCAATCGTCGGGGTGGTGGACAGCAACCGCGACCCGCGGAGTATCGATTTCGTGATTCCGGGCAACGACGATGCCACCCGGGCCATCGATCTCTATTGCAAGTGCATGGCTGATGCCTGCGTCGAAGGTGCGGCAATTCGCCAGGACAAGCTGATTTCCGAGAAGGAATCCGCGGCCAAGAGCGAGGGCGACAAGGTGCTGCCCGGAACCGGGCGGCGAGTGGTCGAGATGACCCAGCCCACCCGTCGAGGTCGTGGGGGCAGTGGAAGTAGCGGCGGCGGAGCCGGTGGGAGCGGCCGAACCCAGGGCGCGGGAGGCCGGTCGGACAAGCGAAGCGCGGAAGGTGCTGCTGCGGCTAAAACCGGAACGGCTAAAACCCAAACGGCTAAATCCCAAACGGCTAAATCCCAAACGGCTAAAGACGAATCGGCCAAGACCGAACCGGCGAAACCCAAGCCGGCTAAAAAAGCTGCGGCCCAGAAGGCAGCTGCGGATGCCGGAGAAGCGAGCGTAGACACCGAAGGCGCGGAGCCCGTGGACGCAGCGCCGGCGAAAGCAGCCCCCGAGACCGCCCCCGAAGCAGCCCCCGAAGCCGCGGAGGTGACGGAAGCTGGCGATGCGGTCAAGGACTGAGCGCCCGAAGTTCCGTTGCCCGCCGGTGCGCGGGGTACGGGTCTGCGGCGGGCAATCATTGAAATAGACGACTGAGGAGAGAATCGTGGCAGAAATTTCTGCAAAGGACGTTAAGGCGCTGCGCGACCAGACCGGCGCGGGCATGATGGACTGCAAGACCGCCCTCAAAGACGGTGAAGGCGATGTCGAGCGCGCGATGGATCTGCTTCGCGAACGCGGGCTGTCGAAAGCAGTCAAGCGGGCCGGCCGGGCCACCAGTGAGGGCGCAGTCGCTGTTTCCATCGACGGTGGATTCGGAGTGATGATCGAGCTGGGTTGCGAAACCGATTTCGTGGCCAAAAACGATCAATTCCAAAAGCTCGTCCAGGGAATTGCCGACGCGCTTCGCGCCTCGGGAGACGCCATCGACGTGGAGTCCGCCTTGGCGGCGAAAATTGAATCCGAGACCGTTGATGAATATATCAAGGCCGCAGTAGGCCGAGTTGGTGAGAATATTCAGCTGAAGCGAGTCGGTTCGATTCGAGTGGATGGCATAGTGGGCAGCTATATCCATGGCGGCGGGAAACTCGGCGTCATGGTGGGACTCACCTCGGCCTCGCCAGAAGCGGTCGCAGGTGCCGCCAAGGATCTGGCGATGCACGTTGCGGCCGCGGATCCGACTCCCATGGCTGTGAACCAGGACGGCCTCGACCCCAGTGTTGTCGAGAAGGAGCGAACCATTCTGCGGAATCAAGCCCTGGAGAGCGGCAAGCCCGAGAATATTGTGGAGAACATGGTCAATGGGAGACTGAAGAAGTTCTTTGCCGAGAGCTGTCTGGTGGAGCAGGCCTTCGTCAAGAATCCCGATCAGTCGGTCGGTGAATTTCTGGCCAGTGCTGGCGAGGCCAGCGTCAGCGAGTTCCTTCGTTTTAAACTGGGCGAGGATGCCGAGTGAAGCCCGTCTTTGGCCGGCTTCTACTGAAGCTTTCCGGTGAAGGCCTCGCCGGGAAGGACGGCTTCGGCATCGACCCGACTGTGATCGCCGGTATCGCCGAGCAAATTCGCGATGTTCATCAGCTTGGTGTTGAACTCAGCATCGTCATCGGCGGTGGCAACATCATTCGGGGCATGACGGCGGCGTCCCAGGGCATGGACCGCGCCAATGCGGACTACATGGGCATGCTGGCCAGCGTCATCAACGCCATGGCGCTCCAGGATTCCCTCGAAAAAGTTGGCATCGATACTCGGGTTCTCTCGGCCCTTGAGATCAAGCAGGTGGCTGAGCTCTACATCCGGCGCCGAGCTGTTCGGCACATGGAGAAGGGGCGAGTGGTGATCTTTGGGGGAGGTACGGGCAATCCCTATTTCACGACGGATACCGCGGCTGCATTGCGGGCGGCAGAAATTCACGCCGAGGTGATTCTGAAGGCGACCCAGGTCGATGGCGTCTACAGCAGCGACCCCGTCCACGACTCGTCGGCAGTCCGCTACGACAAGCTCTCCTTCGGCGAAGCGATGCAGAAAAATTTGCAATTCATGGATCAGGCGGCCATTGCTCTCTGTAGGGAGAACGACCTGCCCATTGTCGTCTTCGATATGGGGACGTCGGGAAATATCCAGAAGGTCGTGCTTGGACAAAGCGTTGGCACCCTCGTGAGCGAGTAGTAGGAGGTAGCGATGGCCGGTGAAGAAGAGGTTGAACTCGTCCTGGGTGAAGGACGCGAAGCCATGGGGAAAACCATCGAGACCTACAAGCGCGAGCTCCTAAGGGTCAGGACCGGGCGGGCGAGCACCGCTTTGCTCGATGGAATTTCTGTCGACTATTTCGACACACCGACTCCCCTCAAACAACTGGCGAGTCTTTCGGTCCCGGACCCGCGAATGATCGTGATCTCGCCCTTTGATAAATCGAGCGTCGGAAATATCGAGCGAGCCATTCAGGCGGCCAACCTTGGGCTGACCCCGAGCAACGATGGCAAGGTTGTTCGTATCTCGATCCCACCGCTGACCGAAGAGCGCCGCAAGGATCTTGTGAAGCAAGTGCGGAAGGGTGCCGAGGACTATCGGGTGGGAATTCGGGAGAGTCGGCGGGAAGCGCTTTCCCTGCTCAAGGATCTCGAGAAGGAAGGCGCTCTTCCCAAGGACGATTGCCGCCGGGCCGAGAAGAGTGTGCAGGATCTCACCGACGAGCACGTCAAACGGATCGATGACCTGACGAGCCAGAAGGAAAAAGAGGTTCTGGAGGTCTGATCATGCCCCCTGACGAGAGCGCTCTCACTCGGTTGCCGCGCCACGTGGCCATCATTATGGATGGCAACGGTCGCTGGGCTGAGGCTCGGGGCCTCCAGCGCAATCGCGGGCATCTGGCGGGCGTCGAGTCAGTCAAGGAAATCGTTCGGAGCGTTCAGGATCTGGGTATGGAGTACCTGACCCTCTTTGCCTTTTCGAGCGAGAACTGGAATCGACCTGACTCCGAGGTCGCCGAGTTGATGCGGCTGCTTGAGGTGTACCTCGATGAGAATCTTGTCGAGGCTCAGGAGCGTGGTGTTCGGCTGCGGGTGATGGGGCAATTGGATCGATTGCCCGTGAGCACCCAGTCCTCGGTGGATCGCGCGGTGGAGGCGACCCGGGACAATCCCAATGGCGAGCTGATTTTCGCGCTCTCCTACGGAGGCCGAGGCGAAATTGTCGATGCGGCTCGGCGTTTGATGCGCGCCGCCGAGGCGGGCACCCTCGACCCCGAGTCTCTGGATGAGAAAACTTTCGGCGCTCATCTCTACCTGCCCGATGTGCCGGACCCCGATCTTCTGGTCCGCACGGGAGACGAGTGTCGGATCTCGAATTTTCTACTCTGGCAGGTCGCCTATGCGGAGATCCACACGACCTCGGTGATGTGGCCCGATTTTCGTCGTGAGCATCTCGAAGCGGCGATCGAGGACTACCGGTCCCGGGAACGGCGCTTTGGAATGACGAGCGCCCAAGTGGAGACCGGGGGCGGAGCGGGCCGGCGATGAAACGCCTGGGCGTGCTCGGTTGCACTGGGAGCGTGGGCGAGCAGACCCTCGCCGTGGCGGCTCTTCATTCCGAGCGCTTCGATGTGGTGGCGCTGGCGGCGGGGCGAAACGTGGCCCGACTCGCCGAGCAGGTCAACCGCTTCCGACCGCAGATCGTGTCGGTGGCCGACGAAGCCGGTGCCCAGGAACTCCGGGAGCGGATCGGGGAGCGGGCGAGCCGGAACATCAAGATCGGCTTCGGTCCCGCCGGGCTGGAGGCCGTCGCCACCCAACCCGCAGACCTCGTGATGGCGGCGCTGGTGGGATCGGTGGGTCTGGCTCCGACCCTGGCGGCGGTGTGCGCGGGCCGGGATGTGGCCTTGGCGAACAAAGAGGTCATGGTGATGGCGGGCGCCCTGATTCGCCGGGAAGTGTCGGCGCGGGGCACGGCGCTTTTGCCGGTGGACAGCGAACACAGCGCCATCTTTCAGGCCATGGCGGGCCAGCGAAAGGAAGACGTCTCCCGGCTGGTTCTGACCTGCTCGGGTGGCCCCTTCCGCGACGCCGAGGTCTGGCCCTCCCAGCGTCTTGCGGGGGCGAGCCGTGAAGAAGCACTCGATCACCCCAATTGGGACATGGGGGACAAGATTACCATTGATTCCGCCACGCTCATGAACAAGGGGCTCGAGGTCATCGAAGCCCGTTGGCTTTTCGATGTCCCCGCCGAGCGAATCGACGTCGTGGTGCACCCCCAATCCATCGTCCACAGCCTGGTCGAATACCGGGACACCTCGGTGATGGCGCAACTCGGTCTGCCCGATATGCGGGTGCCCATTGCGGTGGCCTTGGCGCACCCCGAGCGCCTCGCCCTCGATGCGCCGCGGCTGGATCTGGCCGCCATCGGGAGGTTGGATTTTGAAGCGCCCGATACCCAGCGCTTCCCCTCTTTGGAACTTGCCTACCGGGCCCTTGCGGGGAGCGAAGCGGCCCCCGCAGTTTTGAATGCGGCCAACGAGGTGACAGTGGCCGCGTTCCTCGCTCGAAAAATTACCTTCGGAACCATCGCGACCACGAACGCAGCGGTGCTCGAAGAGCATCTTGCAGTCTGCAGGGGCGAGCGGGTCGAGACCCTCGAAGACGTGATGGAAGCCGACGGGTGGGCGCGTGAGCGAGCCCGCGAGTACCTGGGCGTCGATGCATCGCCTCAAGCCGCCGAGGCCGGCTGATGGTTCTATTCGATTACATTTTTGCCGCGATCCCCATGCTGGGCCTGCTGATCTTTGTCCACGAGTTTGGCCATTTTATCGTGGCGAAACTCTGCGGTGTGCGGGTCTTGAAATTCTCCATTGGTTTCGGTTCGCCCATTGGGTTCGGAAACTTCCGACTGCGCTGGTTGCGGGGAGGTACCGAGTACGTGATCGCCTGGGTTCCCTTCGGCGGATTCGTCCGGATGTTGGGTGAACAATTGCCCGGCGACGAGGGGGAGATTGGGCTCGTTCCTGAGGACGCCCGTCCGGACGAATTTCTCGAGAGCAAGCCGGTCTGGCAAAAAATCGCCATTACTCTGGCGGGTCCCGCGATGAACCTTGCCCTCCCCATCGTGATTTTCATGTTGATGCTGTGGGCTGGCATCCCCAAGACGACCGCGGTGATTGGAATGGTGGAGCGCGGCTCGCCCGCCGAGATGGCGGGCTTGCGGCCGGGAGACCGGATTCTTTCGGTGAACCGCGAGCCGGTTCACTGGTGGGCGGATGTCCGCCGGAAAATTGAGGCCAGCCTCGGCAGTGATTTGGATCTCGGCGTCGCCCGAGGCTCCGACGAATTTGACGTTCGAATTCCCCTGGGCTCGCGCTCGGTTCTGGATGAGTTCGGTGAGGTGGAGGCGATTGGCTGGGTGGGGGTGGACAGTCGCCGCTTGCCGGCTTTGTTGGGTGTGCCCGACCCGGCTTCCCCGGGCGCCCGGGCCGGGCTGAGGTCCGGCGACCGGGTGGTCGCGGTGGCGGGCCAGCCGGTCGAGGATTGGGCCGACTTTAGGACGGCGTACGCGAGACTGGTTGAGGGGGAGGCGCTGCTGGAAGTTGCGGCGGGCGTTGAATCCGACGCCCCCGAACGTTCGGTGGCCGTTCCGTCCCTGGGCACGGTTTCTGCGCTTGGAGTGATCTCAGCGACGGTTCTGATCAGTCATGTTCAAGAGGACACCCCGGCCGAAGCCGCCGGTCTTCAGGCCGGGGACTTGATCCTCGAAGTCAACGGCCGACCCGCTGGGAGTTTCCGGACTTTTGCGGATACCGTGCGCTCGAGCGGCGGCGCTTCGATTCGCATCGCCTATGCCCGGGATGGCGCGGTGACCGAAGTGGATGTGACTCCGGTCTTGCGCGAGGTGCCCGGTCCATTTGGGATAGACGGCATGCAGGAGGAGGTTTTGCAGGTGGGGATCGCCCATGCGATGGCGACGCTTCCGGGCGAACTGGGCATGGATCGAGAGCGCAACCCCCTGGTGGCCTTTCCTCGGGCCGTGCGGCTCACGGGAGAGAACATCGCGTTGCTGCTTCGAGGCCTGGGCAAGCTTTTGACTTTCGAGGTCAGCGCCGATCAAGTCCGTGGCCCCATCACGATTATCCAGATCGCGCGTAAATCGCTTGATGTTGGCTGGCAGGCCTACTTGAGCATGATGATTTTTATCAGCATCAATCTCGGAGTTCTGAACCTGCTGCCGATTCCCGTACTCGATGGAGGTTCGCTGCTCATCTATGCGATTGAGGGCGTAAAGCGATCGCCGATTTCATTCCGTACCCGGGAGTACGTGCAGCAGTTGGGGTTCATGATGCTGGTGATGTTGATGGGGTTGGCATTTTGGAATGATCTCTCCACCCAGTGGTTCAAATTTGTCGCGTGGCTGAGTACGGAACTCTGAGTTCGGGCATCGTCGACGTTGCCGGCGATCCGCTCTGCCTGGCGCTGGAAACGGCCACGGCCACGGCGAGTGTCGCCCTGCTGCGGGGCGAGGTGGTGCTGGAAACGCGCTCGAGTCCCGATGGCCAGCACCACTCGGAGACTTTGCTCCCCATGATCGATGCGCTCCTGGCCTCCGGGGGCCATCGCCTGGATGATGTCGAACTCTTCGCGGTCTCCATTGGGCCGGGCGCTTTCACGAGCCTCCGGATCGGGCTCGCGACCCTCAAGGGGCTTGCCTTTGGGAGCCATCGACCGGCGGTGGCGGTTTCGACCTTGGCCGCCCTGGCGCTCACCGCTTACCGTGCGCTTCCCGCCCCGGCCGGGGGGTTGCTCATCCCGCTTCTCGACGCGCGTCGGGGCGAGGTCTATGCGGCCGCCTATTCGGAAGCGGACCTGGCCGCGGACCTGGGCGCCCTGAAGCCTCGACTCGCCGAGTCCGTCTACGGGGCCGATGAACTCGCTCGGGCGCTGCCCGAGGGCGGTTGCCTCGTGGGGGAGGGCGCTGAGGTGGTGGCTCCGGCGCTGGTTCGCCCAGAAACCGGGGAATGGCGGGCCTGGGCCGAGGCACCCCAAACGCCCGACGCCGTCGCCGTGGGTCTACTCGGGCTGGCGGCGGCGCACACGGGGGCGGCACGTCCGGCCGCCGATCTCGTGCCCCGCTATGTCCGCCGGGCCGAGGCCGAGGTCACTCGCACCGCAGAGCGCCTGGAGCCGTTTTGAGGCGATCCCGGGATGGGCGAATCTTTTTGACACGACCCTAAAGCTCGATTAATCTCGCGGGCTTAGCGGATCGCGCAAGGTCGCGGTTTCGTGGGGCGGCGCGGCCATTGGGCTTCCCGGGCCCGCACCCCCTCTACTTCATGGATCCCTGGCGTCGAAGCGTCCCCGAACGGCTTGGGCTCGCGCTCGACACGGAAGGCGAGCAAACAGCGATGGCACTGAATATCTACTACGACAAGGATGCGGATCTGACCCGCCTCGACGGCAAGAAGGTGGCGATCATCGGCTACGGGAGCCAAGGCCACGCCCACGCCCAGAACCTCAGCGGCTCCGGGGTCGACGTGGTGGTGGGGCTGCGGAAGGACTCCCCGAGTTGGGCCAAGGCCGAGAGCGCTGGACTCGCCGTGGCGACGGTGAGCGAAGCAGCGCGCCAGGCCGACATTCTGATGCTGACGCTGCCCGACGAGTTGGCGGCGGACGTCTACACCGACGAAATCGCTGCGCAACTCGAGCCCGGCAACTATCTGGCCGTGGCCCACGGCTTCAACTTTCATTTCGGCGCCATTATTCCGCCGGACGATGTCAATGTCTTCATGGTCGCGCCCAAGGGACCGGGCCATACCGTGCGCGATCACTACGAGGCGGGTCGGGGCGTTCCTTGTCTGGTGGCGGTCCATCAGGATCCGAGTGGCGATTCGCTCCAAGTGGGTCTCGCCTATGCGAGCGCGATCGGGGGGGGGCGAGCAGGCATCATCGAGACCACCTTCCGCGAGGAGACCGAGACCGATCTTTTCGGCGAGCAGGCGGTGCTCTGCGGCGGTTTGACTTCGCTTATGAAGGCGGGTTTCGAGACGCTTGTGGAAGCGGGCTATGCCCCTGAAATGGCGTATTTCGAGTGCATCCACGAGGTCAAGCTCATCGTCGACCTGGTCTATCAGGATGGCGTGGCCAACATGCGCTACTCGGTTTCGAATACCGCGGAATATGGCGATTTCGTCAGCGGTCCCCGAGTGATCGACTCGGACACCAAAGCCCGAATGAAGGATATCCTCACGGACATCCAGTCCGGGGTCTTTGCGCGGCAATTCATTCTTGAGAACAAGTCGGGCGGAGTGGCGTTCAAGGCCATGCGGCGCCAAGCCGCCGAGCACCCCATGGAAGAAGTGGGTGCGCGGCTGCGTGGCCTGATGCCTTGGCTCAAAGAACGCCAGTTGGTGGATCGCTCGAAGAACTGACGGGCCGGGATCCGGACCCGCCAGCCGGAGGAGAGATCCATGTCACTCAGGGCTGTCGAGAACGAACGAGCGAATCGTCGTCGGGGCCGTCGTCGGCGTCGCGGCCGACGCAGCCGGACTGCGGTGGGCACCTTCGGGAGCTTGCTCCCCTCGCTGCTGACCACCTGCAACCTGGCGGCGGGTTTTTTCGCCATCGTGCGCGCCAGCATCGGCGACCCCCTGACGGCCTCGTACGCGATCTTCGTCGCCGCGGTCTTTGACATGCTCGATGGGCGGGCTGCCCGCTTGACGGGCAGCGAGAGCCGCTTCGGTGCCGAGTACGATTCGATCGCCGATACCGTCTCGTTCGGACTGGCGCCGGCGGTCATTGCTTTTCATTCGGGTGGCTTGATCGAGATGCAGTGGGCGGGCTGGGTGATGGCCTTTGTCTATACCGCCTGCGGTTCCTTGCGGTTGGCGCGTTTCAACGTCTCCTCCGGCCGCTATCGCGACCGCTTCGATGGGTTGCCGACGCCGGCGGCGGCGGGCATGGTGGTTTCTACGGTTTGGTTCGGTGGTTTTCTTCACGACCACGGACTGGGATTTTCTATGCCGCCCGTTATGGCGGCTGTGGGCCTGGTTCTTCTTGGGCTGATGATGGTTTCGCCCGTTCCCTACCGGACCTTCAAAGAAGTGAATGTGCGCGGTTCCTACAGCGCGACGGTGCTCATGGTGATCATGACCCTGGTGCTCATTCTCGAGCCCGGTGTGAGTTTCTTCGCCATCGGTCTCGCCTACGTGCTCTCGGGACCGTTGGCTTGGTGGTGGCGTCGCCGTACAGGCCGGATGCTGGAGGCGGCAGGGAGCGAAGCCAGTGCTGCCGAAAATGCCGCTGCGGCGCCGGACGTCCCAGAAGATCCCGACGAGCGAACGCCGAAACCCGAGAGGTGGACCGATGAGTAACGAGATCAGGGTTTTCGACACGACTCTGCGCGATGGCGAGCAATCGCCCGGATGCAGCATGAACCTGAAAGAAAAACTGACCCTCGCTCGTCAGCTGCAGCGGTTGGGTGTAGACGTCATCGAGGCGGGCTTTCCTATCGCGAGCCAGGGGGACTTCGAGGCGGTCCGGAAAATTGCCGAGGAACTCCGGGGTCCGATCCTGTGCGGTCTGGCGCGAACCCCCAAGGCGGATGTGGAGCGGGCGGCGGAAGCTTTGGAACCGGCAGACAAGGCCCGTATCCACACATTTATCGCGACCAGCGATATTCATCTCGAGCACAAACTGCGGATGACCCGAGAGCGGGTCCTTGAAGAAGTGGAGCGGGCGGTGAGCCAGGCTCGCACGTATGTCGACGACGTCGAATTTTCTGCCGAGGACGCCACGCGCTCGGACCGGAATTTTCTCGTTCAGGCTTTTTCGGTGGCTCTTGAGGCGGGGGCGACCACCCTGAACGTGCCCGATACCGTCGGCTACACCACGCCGGGCGAATACGCAGACTTGATCCGCTACTTGATTGCTGAGATTCCCGGCAGTGACAAGGCGGTTTTTTCCGTGCACTGTCACAACGACCTGGGCCTTGCCGTGGCGAATAGCTTGGCCGCCGTACAGGCGGGCGCTCGGCAGGTGGAGTGCACGGTCAACGGGATTGGCGAGCGAGCCGGTAATACCTCCCTTGAAGAGATGGTGATGGCCGTCAAGACTCGTCCGGACGTGTACAGCGGCGTTGCACTCGGGATCAACGCCCAGGAGATCTATCCGTGCAGTCGCTTGCTTTCCTCGGTGACGGGTGTTCAGGTACAGCCCAACAAAGCGATCGTGGGCGATAATGCCTTTGCCCACGAGGCCGGTATTCATCAGGATGGCGTCCTGAAGGCGCCAATCACTTACGAGATCATGACCCCGGCTTCCATCGGCCGGGCTTCGAACGAATTGGTGCTGGGCAAGCACTCGGGGCGGCACGCATTTCGCGATCGCCTCGACGAACTCGGTCTCCAGGCCGACGGCGACGAGTTCGAGCGCGCCTTCAAACGTTTCAAGGATCTCGCCGATGCCAAAAAGGTAATCTACAACGAGGACATCGAGGCCATTGTGGCGGATTCCTTCAGTGCCACCGAAGATCGCTTCGAGTTGCTCGAACTTACGATTACCAGCGGTAACGCGACGGAGCCCAAAGCCACCGTTTCCTTGGCGGTGGACGGCGGCGCCAAGAGCACGGTGGCTTCGGGGGTGGGACCCGTGGACGCCATCTTCAAGGCGGTTGCGGAGTTGACCGAGACCGCCAGTGAGCTGATCCGTTACCAAGTGCACGCAGTGACGGCAGGGCTCGACGCCCAGGGCGAAGTGACGGTGACCATCGAGGAAGAGGGGCGCCGGGTGATCGGCAATGGGGTGCACGAAGACGTAATGGTGGCGAGCGGCAAGGCCTACGTGAACGCCATCAATAAACTCGAATGGCATCGCCGCCGTCACGAAGTGGACGAACCCCGGGGCATCTAGCCTCTGACCGCACGGCTGTTCGGCCGAGCGTGTCGCGCCCGGCTAACCTGGGTGTGTGTAATCGCGAGTGAAATTGATACGAAGGAGAAAGCAGTTTTGGACCGGATCGTACTTTTACCGGGAGACGGCATCGGGCCGGAGGTGGTCGCCCAGGCACAGCGCGTGCTCGAAACCGTGGCGGGCCATGAGGGTCTGACTTTGGAGTTTGCCGAGGAACGGATTGGTGGCGCCTCGATCGACGCTCACGGCACGCCGTTACGCGAAGAGGTGATTGCCCTTTGCCGTACGAGCCGCGCCGTGTTGCTCGGCGCCGTGGGCGGCCCAAAATGGGACGCCTTGGCGGTGGATGTCCGCCCGGAAAAAGGTCTGCTCGGTATCCGCAAGGCCCTGGGGCTCTTCGCCAACCTGCGCCCGGCGGCGGTGATCCCCGCCCTGGCGGACGCCTCGACGCTGCGCCCCGAGGTGGTGCGAGGAATTGACCTGCTGGTCGTGCGCGAGCTCACCGGCGGCATTTACTTCGGCGAGCCTCGGGGTCGGGGCGAAGAGGGGGGCAAGCGCCGGGGCTGGAACACGATGGTCTACGACGAAGACGAGGTGGCGCGTATCAGCCGAGTGGCATTCGAGCAGGCCCGGCTGCGCCGCCGTCACGTGACTCATGTTCATAAGGCCAACGTGCTCGACGTGTCCCAACTTTGGATGGACGTCGTCGAAGAAGTCGCCAAGGATTATCCCGATATCACCCTCGCTCACCAGTTGGTGGATTCATGCGCCATGCTGCTGGTGCGCGATCCCGGGCGTTTCGACGTCATCGTCACGGGCAACCTCTTTGGGGATATTCTCTCGGACCAGGCAGCGGAGATCACGGGTTCTCTGGGCATGTTGCCCTCGGCGAGCCTGGCCACCGGAGGCTTTGGCCTCTACGAGCCCGTCCACGGATCGGCGCCCGATATTGCGGGGCAGGACAAGGCCAACCCCCTGGCAGCGATATTGAGCGTCGCCATGTTGCTCGAGACGTCGCTCGAGTGTCCGCGGGGTGCTGCCGCGGTTCGTGCCAGCGTGTCGGATGTATTGGCGGCGGGACATCGAACCGGCGATCTGGTGCTCAAGGGCGAGGTCCGCGACGTCGTGGGCTGCCGCGCCATGGGCGATCTCGTGGTGGCGAGTCTGGAGGAAAAATGAGCACGGCTTTGCGGTTGGGCGTCGTGGGCGCCACGGGAACTCTGGGCCAGGATCTGATCGGTGTTCTGGAAGAGGCGGCCCTTGGTTTGGCCGAACTTCGGGCGATTGCGGGTGAGCGCTCATTGGGTGAGCACGTCGAGTTCGCCGGAGAAAGCCTACCGGTGCAATCCGGAGAGTTTGACCTCGCGGGATTGGATGCGGTGATCCTCTGTACGCCCTCCTCGGTTTCCCTGGAACTGATTCGCCACGCGCTCCGAGTGGAGGTGCCGTGTATCGATTGCTCTGGGGCGTTGCTGTCATCGAGCGAAGTCCCCCTGGTGATGGCCGATCTGGGCGCCCACGACGGTGTCAGTTCGGCGCCGCTGATCGCTTCGCCCACTGGGGCGACGCTGGTCTGGGCTCCGGTACTCTCGGCCCTCCAGCGGGAGGCGGGGCTAGTCCGGGTCGTCGGCACGGTGCTTCATTCGGCGAGTTCAGAGGGTCGCGCTGGAATCTCCGCGCTCTCGGAGCAGACCCTGGCGCTGGTCGGTCAGCAGGAAATTCTCGAGGCCGAGCCCATTGCCGGCCCGCTTGCTTTTTCCAGCGTGCCCCATGCCGGCGCAGACTCCGAAGAGAAAGACGGTGCCGCGCTGGCCGAGAGTCAGTTGCGAACTTCGCTGCATCGTCTGCTTGGGCGCGAGGTTGCGGTGTCGTCCAGCAGCGTTTACGTGCCGAGTTTTGCGGGCCAAGGCGGTGCGTTGTTTGTCGAAACCGATCGTCCGGTACTGCTTAGCCGGGTCGCCACTCTGCTCGCGGCATCGCCGGGCGTCGAAGTCATGGCCGAGGACGAGGGCATGAGCACGCGGGACGCGGTGGGTTGCGACACGATCCGGGTGGCGCGCTTGCGGGTGGACGCCAGCGCTTCAGGATCCGGCAGCAACCTGATGTTCTGGCTCGCCGCTGACCCAGTACGCTTGGCGGCGATCAACGCGCTCAAGCTGCTGCGCGCGCGATTTTCCCTGGGCTGAGGCGGGGCCCCGGCCATGCCCAACTATTGTCTGCTGGTGGAATACGCGGGAGACGCCTTCGCGGGCTGGCAGATTCAGGCGCCCGGAGCCCGCACGGTTCAGGGTTGTCTGGTGGACGCCGTTAAACAAATTACCGGGGAGCGTGTGGCGGTCACGGGCTCTGGGCGCACCGATGCCGGGGTACACGCCGAGGCCCAAGTGGCCAGTTTTTCATTGGATCGGCCTCTCGAACCCGAGAAGTTGCAGCGCGCGCTCAACGGGGTGCTGCCCCGGGAGATCGCCGTGCGGGCGGTGCGGACGGTGGCGGACGATTTCAACGCCCTGCGCGCGGCCCGGCGCAAGCGCTACCGCTACCGGATCTGGAACCATCCGGTGCGCTCGCCTCTGCGTGCTGGGCGCTTCGCGCATATTCCCCGGGCGCTGGATGTGGAGCGCATGGCCCGGGCGGCCGCGCACCTGGTGGGGGAGCACGATTTCAGTTCGTTCCAGGCGGCTGGGTCCGACGCGAAGACCACCGTGCGGCGACTTCATCGACTGGACGTGGAGGGAACTCCCGGGGGGGAGATCGAAATTCTCGCCGAGGGTTCGGGCTTTCTCCGCTACATGGTTCGCAATTTGGTGGGGACCCTGCTCGAGGTAGGGCAGGGACGCCGATCGGTGGCCTGGGTGGCGGATACGCTGGCCGCCCGGGATCGGACGCACGCCGGGCCCACGGCGCCTGCATTGGGGTTGGTCCTCGAGGCGGTGGACTACGGTGAGGCGCTCGGGGCCCAGCCCTGGGAATCTCGAACTTCTGATGGAAAAACGCAGGCTTCCGGAGATTCCGAGGCTTGACTGGGGCGAGCCGATCGCCTACCTAAAGGCCCGGCGCGAGGGTTGCGCTCAGCGGTCGTTTGGCGCTGGACGGCCGCCCGCAAGCATGGGTCGCCCTCAAGCAATGACTAGTGCAATGACTAGTGCAATGACTAAGCAATGACTGCAACGGATACGATCGCAGAGATCGGTAGAGACAGGGGAAGCGGTATGGGAGTGCAGGCGCATCGTGCGACCCGCAGCATCAAGGCCGACGATGTCGAGCGCAAGTGGTACGTGGTGGACGCCGAGGACGCGGTGCTGGGTCGTTTGGCGACCCGGGTGGCCACGATCCTTCGCGGCAAGCACCGACCGATCTTTACCCCTCACGTCGATACCGGCGAATACGTGATCGTGATCAACGCGGAGAAAGTGAAGCTGACGGGGCGAAAGCTCCAGCAAAAGATTTACCACCGCCACACTGGCTATCCGGGCGGCGTGCGTTCCATCACCGCGGATAAACTGCTGCAATCGAGCCACGCAGACCGCGTTGTCCAATCCGCCGTTCGAGGCATGCTGCCCAAGAACACCTTGGGGCGGCACATGTATTCCAAGCTCAAGGTCTATGCCGGTCCCGATCATCCCCACGCGGCTCAAATGCCGGAGGTTCTCGAAATTGTCTGAAGCCAGTTCGATCACAATCGCCACGGGCAAGCGCAAGAACGCTGTTGCCCGGGTGCGCCTCGCCCTCGGCTCGGGTGCCATCACGGTCAACGGGCGGGAGATGAACGAATATTTTCCCCGGGAAGCGCTGCAGATTTTGGTCCGCGGCCCTCTCGATGTGACGGGTTCCGAGGATCGCTACGACATCAAGGCCAGCATCCACGGGGGCGGAGTCGCCGGCCAAGCGGGCGCCCTGCGCCACGGCATCGCTCGGGCCCTGGAAAAGCTCGACGCCACCCAGCGCACCGTTCTTAAGCGCGCGGGTTACCTGACACGGGATCCCCGTCGCAAGGAGCGCAAGAAGTACGGGCAGAAGGGTGCTCGAGCCCGCTTCCAGTTCTCCAAGCGCTAGATCTCCAAGCGCTAACATGAACCACAAGAGATTCCTTAAAAGCCCAGTCTTCGGACTGGGCTTTTCTTGTTTGAAACATAAAGAGGAACGAATCCAAGTCTGGGTAGAGTCGGATTGGGGGTGTTTAGGGAGCCCACGAAGGCGCGGCGTCAATCGCGGGATTGTTCGTGAGTCTCGTCTGGTCCGTCCCGTTCGCGTTCATCAAGTAAATTTCGGAGTTGTCGTCGCCGTCCCTGTAGGATGAAAAGGCTATCTGGGTGCCGTCGGGGGACCATGATGGAAAGTAATCATTGGAGGTGTTGTTCGTGAGTCTTGTCTGGTCCGTCCCGTCCGCGTTCATCGAATAGATTTCGGCGTTCTCGTCTCTGAACGAATAGAAAGCAATCCGAGATCCATCAGGGGACCATGAGGGAGTCCAATCGCCCGCAGTGTTGTCCGTCAGCCTAGTCTGATTCGTCCCGTCTGTGTTCATCGTATAGATTTCTCCGTTGCCATCCCTGGTGGAGAAAAAGGCTATAAGGGCGCCACCGGGGGACCACTCAGGAGATTTGTCAGCCGCAGTGTTGTCCGTCAGCCTAGTCTGATTCGTCCCATCTGCGTTCATCGTATAGATTTCGAAGTTGCCGTCTCTGTAGGATTGAAAGGCAATTTTAGATCCATCGTGGGACCACGAAGGAGCGGAATTGTCCACACTCTCTGGCGTTTCGTTCGTCAGTCTCGTCTGATTCGTTCCATCTGCGTCCATCACCCAGATGGCTCTGCCGTTTTCCCTGTTGGACGAGAAGGCAATTTGAGATCCATCGGGGGACCATGCGTTCTGAACATCGTCCGCGGTATCTTTCGTGAGTCTCGCCAGATTTGTTTCATTCGCGCTCATCGAATAGATTTCGTCATTGCCGTCTCTGTCGGAGCGAAAGGCAATTGTTCCGGCGAAATCCACTGTCGGGTCGGGAAGAGCGGAAGAGCCAGAGCCGTTTTCCTCGCTGCACGAGAGTCCGATGAGAATGGCGATGAGCAGGAGAGCAGGTGCGAGAAGGAAAGTTTTGGGGCTCATTTGTTTTCCTTTAACTCCGCATTGGGGCGGCTCACCGCCACCCGGGATGATAACGCCGACTCAGGGTCGCCATGCCGGAGCGTAGGCATCCTGCGCTGGGTTGTTTGTGATGTTTGTCGGGCTGCTCCCGTCGGCGTTCATGATGTAGATCTGCCAAACGCCATCGCGGAAAGACTCGAAGGTGATTTGGCTGCCATCGGGGCTCCAAGCAGGCGCCTTATCGCTTGCGGGATTGTTCGTGAGATTTTTTTCGGGAGCGGTATAAGGGGGGCCCCCGTTGGTTTCTTTGACATAAATTTCTGATTTTGGCGGGTCTTGGGCGTTCGTCAACCCGATGGACTCGTAGGTTATCCGGGTGCCATCGGGGCTCCATGCGGCGCTTCGGTCATC
>LWDU01000035.1_pt1 | contig 52371 bp, 45 predicted proteins | sample 727161 | NCBI WGS metagenome assembly LWDU01 (sample SAMN04566230, study PRJNA314399) | hydrothermal vent metagenome | isolation source: deep sea hydrothermal plume seawater | place: Mexico: Gulf of California, Guaymas Basin | collected 2004-07-11
TTCTTTTTTAAGTATAACTCTATTAATACTTTCTGGAGAATTAATTTTTTTATTACCATATGTTTTGCCTAGAGTGTTTAGACCTACATTCTTAGAAGTGTTCAATTTAAATAATCTCCAGTTAGGAAGCTTGTTTTCCGTATATGGAACTATGGCATTGCTATCTTATGTATATGGAGGTGTAATTTCAGACAGGTTTCAACCTAAAAAATTAATAGCGGTTTCACTTTTTTTTACAGCTTTAGGTGGGGTGGTTTTAGCAGGTTACCCATCATACTTTATTTTAAAAATTTTATATGGCTATTGGGGCTTTACAACTGTGTTTTTATTTTGGGGAGCTATGATAAAAGCTACCCGTGTATGGGGAGGATCCAAAAATCAGGGGAAAGCTTTTGCATTTTTAGATGGAGGAAGAGGGTTAGTTGCTGCCTCAATGGGGAGTTTAGGAGTGCTAATTTTTTCTACCTTTTTGACAAACGATATTGAATCAGCAAATTTAATTGAACGTAAAGAGGCATTTAAATATGTCATTTTATTTTCATCATTTATGGTGTTTTTAACAGGATTTTTAGTGCTCTTTTTTATGGAAAAAAATCAGAAAGACGAACTTAAAAATACAAACTCTTTCAATTCATATTCTGATATTAAAACGGTTTTAAAAATGCAATCTGTATGGCTTATAATGATTATTATAATTTCCGCATATATTGGATATAAGGGTACAGATATTTACTCTTTATATGCATCTGAAGTTATGCTATTCGATCATATAAAAGCTGCAAATATTGGGTCATTACAATTATACCTTAGACCATTAGTTTGTTTAATAATTGCCTTAATAGCAGATAAAACAAGTTACATTTATTTGATTATTATTGGTTTTATTACAATGTTAATAGGGTCATCAGTCTTTGCATTTGGAATTGTTCAATTAAATATGAATTTTGTTTTTTACTTTTCATTAATCATTGTTGCTACAGGGACATATGCTATTCGCGCTTTATATTTCTCTATTATGCAAGAAGGTCGTATTCCCCTTATATTAACTGGTACAGCTGTTGGTTTGATTTCTGTTGTTGGATATACTCCTGATATTTTTGCAACCCCAATCATTGGCTATCTTTTAGACAGATATCCTGGATTACTTGGTCATCAGTACGTATTCACAATTTTAGTTCTATTTTCTATTTTTGGATTATTGGCTTCAATAAAATTTGCCAGTCTAACAAACAAGTATTCAAATAAAGAAATAGATGATGTTTAAGGATATCTTTAATATCCTATAGCTATATTATCTCCTCTTTTATCAGATCCACCCTCTAATTTATTATCTGAATTAATTAATATACAATCCATTCTTCCAATAGTACCTCTTTCATTAATTTTATGACCTATAGATATTAATTGTTTCTTAGTTTCATTGCTTATAGAATTTTTTTCAACATATAATATATCTGGAACCCACTGATGATGTATTTTTTTTGCATCTACTGCTTCTTGCATAGTCATTTCATAATCAATAACATTTAATATAGTTTGAAATACAGAAGTTATAATGGTTGATCCACCGGGAGTTCCTAATACCATAAATAAATTATTATTTTTTTCAATTATTGTAGGAGTCATTGATGAAAGCATTCTTTTACCAGGTTCAATTGAATTTGCTTTACCACCAATTAATCCAAACATATTTGGAAATCCGGGTTTTACACTAAAATCATCCATTTCATTATTTAATAAAAAACCAGCACCACCAACAACAACTTTAGATCCATAAGATCCATTTAAAGTTGTAGTAATAGAAACAGCATTTCCAAATTTATCTACAACAGAGAAATGTGTGGTCTCGTTACTCTCATTATAAGTAATTGAACCTTCTTTAATTTCATTTGAAGGTGTTTTTTTTAATGGATTAATATTTTTGAATTTGTTTTCTAAATAATTACTATTAATTAATTTTTCAACAGGGACTTTGTAAAAATCAGGGTCACCTAAATGAGTTGCTCTATCTGCATAAACTCTACTTTCAAGTTCAGCCATTACATTTATAGTTTTTAAGCTATTAAAACCATAACTTTTTATATTGTATTTTTCAATACCTTTTAGTAATTGGACTAATGCAATTCCACCACTAGAAGGAGGTCCCATAGAAATAATTTTATGGTTTTTATAATATCCAACAATAGGTTTTCTCCATATTGAAGAATATTTATCGAGATCACCCTGAGTAAATATCCCTTTGCCTTTATTCATTTCCTTAAGTAATAATTTTGCAGTAATTCCAGAATAAAAGCCATCTCTTTTTTGATTTTTTATTCTATTTAGTGTTAGAGATAAATTACTTTGTACTAATGTGTCATTTGTTTTCCACCTATTATTTTTTACAAAAGGAATAGATTTTTTATTTACTTTAAGAAATAAATCTTTAGTACTATTTAAACTATTTGATTGTGCTGTTGTAAGTTGATAACCATCTCTAGCTAGTTTTATTGATGGATTTAAGAGTTTTTCCCAATCTAAAATACCAAACTTTTCATGAAGCTTAACCATTCCATCTACTGTACCTGGAATTCCAGATGCTAAATGACCGATTTTACTTTTATTTACATCAACAATCATTTCATTTAAATCATTATTTTTTAATTCATAATTAATTAATATAGAATCATTTTTATTATATAAATACATGTTTTTTGATGATAAAAAAGGAGCTTTTTCTCTAAAATCTAAAGAGCCAATTTCTCCGCTATTTAATCTGTAAACGACAAAACCTCCTCCACCTATATTGCCTGCATTCGGATAAACAACTGAAAGTGCAAATTGGATTGCTACTGCAGCATCAAAAGCATTTCCACCTTGTTTTAAAATATCAATACCAACTTTTGAAGAAATTGAATGGGCTGATGAAACCATAGCAGAATCAGATAAAACTTTTTTATTTTTATTTTTTATTTTTTCACATGAATAAAATGGGAATAATAATATAATTGCTACTATTTTTAGAAAATATTTATAATATATATGTATCCGATTCCTATTTAAAATTTTCATATTTTTTTTTTGATATAAATTTAGAAATTATATTGCGTTCTTATTTATAATTATATGTGTGGTATTCTTGCAATTTACAACAAAGACAAATATTTAAATAATAATATTAGATCAATGTCTTTAGATATAATAAAAAAAGTTAGACATAGAGGTCCTGATTGGTCAGGTATTTATAAATCAGAGAATGCAATATTAGCTCATGAAAGATTGGCAATTGTAGACATTAAATCTGGAGGTCAACCAATTTTATCATCAGACAAGAATTTGGTTTTAACAATAAATGGTGAAATATATAACCATTTAAGTATTAAAAATGATAAATCAATAAAATATGATTATCAAACAAATTCAGATTGTGAAGTTATTTTATCCCTATATAAAAACAAATCAGTCGATTTTTTAAATGATATTAATGGGATTTTTTCATTTGTTCTTTATGATAAAGATAAAAATTCAATTTTAGTAGCTAGAGATCCTATTGGAGTCATGCCTCTTTATATGGGATCAGATAAATATGGGAATTTATTATTTGCTTCAGAGATGAAATGCTTGGTAGGTATATGTAGTGATATAAAGGAATTTCCTCCAGGCTCATATATGAATGAAAAATTAAAGTATCCAGTTAAATATTATTCTAAATCATGGATGAGTTATGATAATGTGTCTGAAAACAAAACAGTAGTAAAAAATATAAAAAAATCCCTTGAAGATTCTGTAAAAAGACAGCTAATGTCTGATGTTCCATTTGGGATACTACTATCTGGAGGTCTTGATTCATCAATAATTGCTTCTATAGTAAAGAAATTTTCAAAAAAAAGAATAGAGAGTAATAATAAAAATGATGCATGGTGGCCTCAAATACATTCTTTTGCCATAGGGTTAAGAAATTCACCTGATTTAATAGCTTCAAGAAAAGTTTCACAATATTTAAAAACTATACATCACGAAATAGTTTTTACTATACAAGAAGCTATTGATTCAATTAATGATGTAATATATTATATAGAAACTTATGATGTTACTACGGTTAGAGCTTCTACACCTATGTATTTAATGGCTAGATATATAAAATCAATGGGAATAAAAATGGTCTTGTCTGGAGAAGGAGCAGATGAAATTTTTGGTGGTTATTTATACTTTCATAAGGCTCCTAATGCTGAAGAATTTCATAATGAAACTATTAGAAAAATTAACAAATTACATCTTTATGATTGTTTAAGAGCAAATAAATCTTTGGCTGCTTGGGGAGTTGAGGGGAGGGTTCCTTTTTTAGATGTAGATTTTTTAGATATTTCCATGAATGTTAATCCAAAAGATAAAATGGTAAAGCCTAATAAAATCGAAAAATCAATTTTACGAGAAGCATTTAAAAGAGATTTACCTGATGAGATATTGTGGAGACAGAAAGAGCAATTTTCTGATGGAGTTGGATATTCATGGATTAACAGTTTGAAAGAATTTACAAATAATAATATTTCAGATTTTGATTTTAATAATAGGAAAAAACTTTATCCTATAAACACACCGCAGTCAAAAGAAGAATTTTATTATAGGATGATTTTTAATAAACATTATCCTGATGAATGTTCAGTTAAATGTGTTCCATCTAGTAAATCAATAGCATGTAGCACCGAAGAAGCCTTAAAATGGGACAAAAATTTTTCTAAAATGAATGATCCATCTGGTAGATCTATAAAAAATGTACATAAAGACTCTTATTGATTTATACTTTTTTTAAAGCATTTTTTATATCATCAATTAAATCATCACTATCTTCTAAACCAATAGATAATCTAACTAGAGCTTCAGTAAAACCAAATAACTTTTTAGTTTCTTTATTAACATCAGCATGAGTCATTGAGTAGGGGTGACATGCTAAACTTTCAGTTCCGCCTAAGCTTACTGCAAGTTTTACTAATTTAAGATTATCTAAAAATTTAAATGCTTCTTTTTCTCCACCTTTAATATCAAATGATATCATACCTCCACCACATGAATATTGACTTTTATAAATTTTATATTCATTAGATTTTTTAGGAATTAGATTTAAATAATGTACTTTTTTTATTTTTTTATGATTATTTAAAACTATGGCTATTTTATTAGCATTTTCAGCAGATTTTTCCATTCTAAGTTTTAATGTTTCTAAACTTCTTAACATTAACCAACAAGTAAAAGGATTAGCCATATTGCCTAAAAAAACTCTCATTGTTTTTATTCTATTAATCAATAACTTATTTCCACAAACAGAACCAGCTACAAGATCACTATGACCACCGATATATTTTGTGGCTGAATATAAAACAAGATCTGCACCAAAATCAATGGGTTGAGAAAACACTGGTCCCATAAATGTATTATCTATAGCTAAATAAGTTTTAGATTTTTTGTTTGAAAAATAGTTAGCTATTTCTTTAGATTTTTTTATGTCTACTAGACTGTTTGTTGGATTAGCAGGACTCTCGATATATACTAAGCTGACTTTTAAATTAGGATATTTTATATTTTTTTTATTTACAATTTTATCTATAGTATCAAAAGAATCAAAATACATTGATTTAATTCCATATTTTGGAAGTACACGTTTTATAAAATGATCTGTTCCACCATATAAAGGTGAAGAATGCATAATAAGGGTGTTAGGTTTACTAATCTCTAATATAGTAGTTGTAATGGCTGCCATTCCACTTTGGAATACAGCACAAGCTTCTGCATTATCCCAAATTTTTAATCTTTCTTCTACAATTTCAGCATTAGGATTATTTATTCTAGAGTATGCCAAAGAAACACTCTCATTTTTTCTTTTTTTTCTTAATCCATAGGCTATGTGAAAATGAGCTTTCCCTTCTTCAGAATTTTTAAAAACAAAAGTACTTGTTTGAAATAATGGTGTTTTTGCAGCGCCTTCTGATAAATGAGGATCATATCCATATGACATCATTTCACTTTCAGGCTTTCTTTTTTTTGTCATTAATTTATTGTATCAACTTTGATATTTAAGCTTTCTTCAAAAGATTTAATTAAAGTACTTCTAAATTCATCTAATTCTTTTTTAATATTTTTTCTTAAATCTTTAATATATTCATCACTTGATAGATTTTTTATGTTTTTTTCAATATCCTTAATTTTATTATCAACTATTTTAAGTTCTTCATTTTTAATTTTTAATATTTCATCAACAGATTTTTTTAATGATTCTATTTTAGATGATTCATCTTTAATCTTCAATTTATATTCACTTTCTAATTGATTCAAATAATTTTTATTTTCTTTGATTAATGATTCTAATTGTTTTGATATTTTTGAATTAAAATCTTTATTTAATTTATCTATTTCTTTAAATAAAAGATTAATTTGATCTTCTAACTCTTTAAAGTTTATCGTTTTATTTTCTGTAGAAGTGTCTTGAGCATATAAAAAGTTTGTAGAACTGTAAGTAATTGATAAAAAAATTATAATTAAAATCGTTTTATTAGAATTTTTTATCATATTCTGTGCAATATTAAAATTTATTATTCAGTGTAAAATATTTTTTTTATAATAAATTAATTTTTAATATAATTTGATTTTTTTACCAAGAAAATTTAAAAGTAAAGATATTGCAATTAATCCCATAACTGTTTCATTACCGATATCATTCATAAATTTAGATGTATTATTTACAACATCCATATTAAATAATTTAACATTTGTGGTTAATTGAAATAAAATAGCAGTAGCTGCAAAACCAATGGATAATCTAATTATAGGTTTTAGCAGTTTTCTTACTTTATCAATTGTTTCTTTCATTATATTTTACTTTATATGTAGATGATAAAAGATAAAAAAACCGCCCTTAGGCGGTTTTTTATCAAACTTAATATGATTGTTATGTTGCTATTTAACTTGACCCCAAAGGATAAGTAAAACCACAAGTCCAACAAAGCCGCCACTAGATAAGCTATCAACGATATCTGTAATGTTACCGATTACATTCAGTCCCATTATATTCCCGAAGACAATTTGTCCAGCAACTCCTAAGCCAATAAGTGATACTACTAGACCAGTAAGACCTGCTATTAGGCCACTAACCTGTTTCATAATTGAATCCATATTTAAAATAGTTTGGTTATAAATAGAATTTACCCATTTATTTTATTATTTACAATTAAACCAATAAAATGTTCTATTATACAGTAATTAAAGAGAAGATAATTTTGTTATTTCTTAAAAAAGAAAAATAATAAGACATGTTATTATTTCCCAATACAAAATTTAGAAAATATATTCGAAAGAATGTCATCATTTGTAATTTCACCTGTTATTTCACCTAAATAAGACAAAGAATATTTTATATCTAATGCAATTAAATCAGTATTTGATTTTTCTTTCAAATTTTTTTTTACATTTTCCATAGCATTGTTCACTTTAGATAATGATTCATAATGTCTTTGATTAATTGATATAGAAGATTCATCCCTAATTATGTTTTTATTAATATTTAAATTAATTGTATTTATTAAGCTCTTTATATCTTTAAAGTTTTTACCTGAAATTATTATAATATTATTTTTTTTGAAAAAATTTATAATACTAGTATTTATCTTTAAATCTGACTTATTGCCAATTAATATAACATTTTTATTTTTTAGAATTTTAGAATTAATTTGATTTTTAATCGATTCTAAAGATTCATTGAATAAATCAAATATGTAAATAACGATGGATGCATTTCTTGCTTTTTCAATAGCTTTATTAACTCCAATTTTTTCAATTTTATTTGTGGCTTTTCTAATGCCTGCGGTATCCACAAAACGAACAATATTTCCGCCTATTGTTATGGTATCTTCTATAAGATCTCTAGTAGTTCCAGGTATACTTGAAACTATTGCTTTTTCTTCATTTATTAAAGCATTTAGAATTGTAGATTTTCCAACATTAGGCTTTCCTGTAATAACAACTTCTATACCATTTTTTAAAACGTTAGTAGCATCGTAACTATTTATTAAATATTTTGAATATTCTAAAATTTTATTTACAGTATTAGATAATTTATTTCTATTTGCAAACTCAACATCTTCTTCAGAAAAATCTAACTCTAATTCTATTAATGAAGAAAAATCAATTAATTCATTTCTTAATTCTTGTATTTTTTTTGAAAAATTACCTCTAATTTGATTTAATGCTATTTTATGAGAATTTTTAGAGTTTGAAGATATTAAATCTGCAACTGCTTCTGCCTGAGAAAGATCCATATTTCCATTTAAAAATGATCTTAATGTAAATTCTCCTTTATTTGCTATTCGTACACCAAGTTTTATAAAAATAGAAATAATTTTATTTATTATATAGGGTGAACCATGACAGGAAATTTCTACTACATTTTCTTTTGTATAGGATCTGGGGGATTTAAAAATTGATACTAATACTTCATCTATAATATTATTTTTGTATTTAATAGTTCCAAAATGGATTGTATGAGATTTAACCTTATTTAAATCTTTATTTAAAAAAATTTTATTAGTTAATGAGATAGATTTTTTTCCAGATAATCTAATAAGAGAAACAGCACTTAAACCATATGGTGTTGAGGGAGCAATTATCGTATCGTTATTAATTGAAGTATTCATTTTATCCCAAAGCATTAACAAAACGCTAAAATAATTCTTAATTTATCAGTTAGCGATTAAATTATCAATAAAAAATAAACTTTGGGTAAGTAAAAAGGTTAGTATATAATATATAATTAAAAGTCTTTTAAAAATGAGGAGTTTTTATTTCTTTAGTTTATAATGGTTCTGTGCTATTTGGTTTAAATATGTTTTTGTGTTTATCAGTTCAAATTTCAGTTCATTCGGAAGTTCCGAAAACAAAGAAGTATCACCACCTAATAATATCGGAATTGGGCCTTTATTTACAATGGTCATCCCATATAATTTCTTCAGCACCCTTATGTCCCATTTTTGCTGCTATTTTGTAGTCTGCACAAGCACCGTTTCTATCATTCATAATTTCTTTTACAACACCTCTATTGAAATAAGCATAAACAAAATTAGGATTAAGTTCAATTGATTTAGTAAAGTCAACTATAGCACCATTATAGTCTCTATTATCATATTTTTTGAGACCACTATAATAGTATTCTTTCCACGTTTGACTAAAATTAGTACAACTAAATACAAAAAATATGATTATAAAGTACCATTTCATACTTTCAATCTAAAAACATCAAAGCTCAATTCAAAAGGGGAGTGGTCTAAATTTTATATATAATTTGTATTTTTTGGGTTACTAATTGGATTACTAACACTCTTAAAATGTGTGTTTAATTATACTTCAGAAAAGTTTATTTCAACCCAAAACATTAACAAAACACTAAAATAAAGCTTAATTCATCAGTTAGCTATTAAATTATCTGTAAAAAATAAACTTTGGGTTACAAAATAGGTCACAAGATTTAAACAGCATTCAAGGTAAAGAACACTTTAGTTGCGAGCGATTGCGTCAAGCAACAAGCGAAGCAACGAACTAATAGAACTAAAAAAAAGGCTAAAATAATTTTTTATTTGAAAATAGCTTGAAAAAAAGTTTGCATTTTTTCCCAAGATTGTAGGTCAGCCTCTTTATTGTAGGCTAATCCAATACCAAATTTTTCTCCATTAATAGTTGATTCAGGATTAGTAAATCCATGTAAACTATTGGGATAATTCACAAATTGGTAATCTGTTTTTAAAGAATCCATTTCTTCTTTAAACCTTAAGGTTGCATCACTTCCAACCATTCTATCGTCTGCACCATTACAAACTAAAATTTTAGTTAATGTTGGACCAGTATAACTGATTGCTTTTCCTAGAGAACCATGAAAGCTAGCAACACCAGACAGGCCAACATTTAATCTAGCCATATTTAGAACTACTCCACCTCCAAAGCAATAACCAATTGCACCAATTTTAGAACTATCAACAAATTCAAACCCTTTCACAACCTCCATTGCTTTTAAAAATCTTTCTTTATTAGTTTCAAAATCCCTCATTATAGACGAACTAAATGCACCAGCATCTTTTGGATGTTCAGCAACTTTACCATTGCCATACATATCAACGGCAAAGGCTACATAACCTAATTTTGCAATCATTTCTGCCCTTTTTCTAGGATATTTATTCTGTCCCCACCACTCATGAACGACTAATATAGCAGGTCTTTTCTCTTTTATTGATTCGTCATAAACCAAATAACCATGCATTTGCAAAGTATCCAGTTGATATTTAATCTCTTTTTTAACCATTGATTTATTATCTTGTTGAAAACAAGATAATAATATTAAAAAAAAGAAGACAAAAATAATTTTCATGATAGATTGGTTTTAAACAAAAATATTCATTATTTATTAAAATGAACAATTCAAAAAAAATATTAAAATTCTTAAAAAATATAAAACTCAAATGTTTAACATATTTAAGCTAAAAAATTAAACACCCTCCTTCATTTGACTAAGAAACAATGACTCTTGTTTTGCTTTCAAATTCTAATATATGGGTATATAATTGACTATATTATTTATATAATTCTCAAACTACAATTTACAATTATCAAAACAAAATTCAAAAGGGGAGTGGGGTTAGTGGGGTTTTTTGTTTAATTGGATTTGTAAGTTTTTCTAAATCTTCTTTTTTTAACCGCTGAAGTTTTTCTAGTTCTTACCTCGAATTTTAATATTGAAGCTAATGCTCTTAACAACGATTCCATACCTACAATCTACAACTATCAAAGAAAAATTCAAAAGGGGAGTGGGGTTAGTGAGGTTTTTGTTTAGTTAAAGAATAGATAATAAGGAATAATTACTGCAAGAAAACCTACAATAACATAAATAATTAATTTTATAGTTTCTTTATCCATAGGGGTTTTTTGTTTATTCATACAACACAATAATGTCGGGATTGCAAACGACAACTCTAGATATTTCTAATACTGTTTTAGAATCTTCATAAAAATTAACAATCACATCTTCATTATATAAGTTATTACCAACTTCACAACTAAATGTTAATGTTACTCTCACATCATCAATTTTTAGCAATCCTATATCAAGAGTAAAAGTTTGATTTTGCGATGTAACATCAAGCACATAATTAATTAAAGAGATTTGAATAAAAGTTAATCTTGGAGTTGTTGATTCATCTGTGTATCGTAATTCTAATGTGTAAGAAGGCAATGGTTCTGGTAGAATTAAACTACAAGAAAACAAGAAAAATAATAAGATAAATAGGTATCTCATACTTCAATCTATCAAGATTCAAGAGAAAAGCCAAATGTCAGATGTTAGGGTTTAAGGTAAACGGGTTTTAAAGACTATTAAACGCTATATAACGGGTTTAAATGAAGACATTACAGTTATGTTTAAACCAGTTAAAAGGTTCACCAAAAAGCAATTAAAAGGGTTAGATAAACACGACTTAGCGGTAGAACAAATAGAAGCTGAAGAACAAAGAAGAAAGCGAAAAGAAAATAGCACCAGTCACAAAGAAGTACCAGTGCTTAATAATGGTTTTGTAAACTGGTTTGAAGATGAACCTAAAGAAAAAAGAAAAACACTTAAAAGAATAACATTAAAAAAAGCAGATGGTAGGGTAGTAGGTTTAGATGACTACGAAAACAACATTTTTTGATAGCATAAATTGTAATTTTTAGGATACAAGATAGGATACAAGTTGCTTTAAAATATGTGTTTAATAATAGTATAGATATATTATCACTATCCCAAAGCTACATCAAGAGACATCATAATAACAAAACCAATAATAAAACCTAACGATGCTATATCAGTATATTTATCCATCTGTGTTTCGGGTATAACCTCTTCAACAACAACAAATACCATCGCTCCTGCAGCAAAAGATAACGCATAAGGTAAAATAGGAGTAAAAAATGTAACAGCAACAGCTCCAATTACTCCTGCAACTGGCTCAACAACTCCAGACAATGAACCATAATAAAAACTTTTTAATCTACTTAACCCTAGTCTTCTTAACGGCATAGCTACTGCTATTCCTTCAGGAAAATTTTGTAACCCAATACCAATAGCTAAAATTACTGCACCAGATATAGATGCTTCTGGTATACCTGATGCAACTGCACCAAACAAAACACCAATAGCTAGACCCTCAGGTATATTATGAAGTGTAATAGCTAAAACTAATAATACTGTTCTATGTAAAGATGTTTTAATTCCTTCTTTTTGACTTTCTTTAAAATTTATATGAAGATGAGGTAATATTTTATCCATAATAAATATTAAAACAGCACCTAATGTAAATCCTATAGCTGCTGGTAATACCTTTTGAAAACCTTCTCCTTTTGACATTTCGATAGATGGTGCAAGAAGACTCCAAAAGCTTGCAGCAATCATTACACCACCTGAGAAACCAAGCAAACCATCTAATACTCCTCTGTGCATTTTTTTAAAAAACAAAGCAAATGACGCACCTAATGAGGTTACTATAAACGTAAACATTGTCGCATAAAATGCACCCAATATTGGATTAATATTTTCAAAAAATTTTATAATATTTTCCATAATTAAATCTTAGTTATTTTAATGTTTGAAGCAATTTTTTTAGATATTAATAATTTTTTATTATCAATAATAATTTCTAATGAATTATCAAATTCTAATTTTTCAATTACTTTAATTTTTGTTCCTATTTGTATGTTTAATTTTTTTAAAAGTTTAAAAAAATGATCATCTTCTTTAATTATTCTAGATACTATACCACTTTCAAAAATTTTTAAATCACTTAAAGAAATTTTTACATTAGATTCAATAACTCCTAATTTATTAGGAATAGGGTCGCCGTGTGGATCAATTTTTGGATATTTTAAATAATCATCTAGCTTATCGATTAATTTATTAGAGCTAACATGCTCTAGTTCTTCAGCTATATTATGTATTTTATCCCATTTAAAATTTAATTTTTCATGTAAAAAAACTTCCCACAACCTATGTTTTCTTATAATTTGTAATGCAACTTTTATACCAGACTTAGAAATTTGAGATCCCTTATATTTTTTATGATAAATAAGTTTTTTTAGTGATAGTTTTTTTACCATATCTGTTACAGAAGCTGGTTCTATTTTTAATACCTTTGATATAGAATTTGTTGATACTTGTTTGTTGCCAAATTCTGATAGGTTAAATATAGTTTTGATATAATCTTCTTCGGATTTTGTTAACTTATTATTAGACATGTCAAATTATATTTTTAGGTTTGCCTAAAATTAATAATTAATTTTTATATTTCCATTATATGAAACATTTTATTATAATATTATTCTTGTTTATTTCTTGCATAAAAGATGAACCAAGAGATGCTGATAATTTATATGTATCTAAGAACTTTATAGGGGCAATAGAATTATATAATGAAATAATTAATTTGAAGCCAAATGATATTAAATCAATTTATAGAAGAGGCAGATCATATGAAGAATTAAAACAATTTGAATTTGCTTTTAAAGATTATCAAAAAGTTTTAGAGTTAGATAATGAAAACGCTAATGCAACTTTGAGTATAGCAATTCATCATATTAGGAATTCAAATTATATATTAGCAGAAAAATATTCAAAAAAAGCAATTAAAATTAATAATGAACTTCATCAGGCATATTTTATTCTTGGTAGATCTTTACAATACCAAGGTAATTTTGGAGATGCAGTTAAAGCTTTTGATACTTCTATATCATTAAATAGCAATTATTCTGATTCATATTATTATCTAGGATTAATATATTTAAAATTAAAAAATGACAATAAAGCATGTAAAAATTTTTCTATAGCTGCTTCTTTAAATAATTTTGATGCTATAAATGTTAAAAAAAAATATTGTTATTAAATGAAAATAATTATTTTTTGTATAGCTATTTTTAATTTAAATTTTATGAACATAAAATATGCAACTTTTGGTTCAGGTTGTTTTTGGTGTACTGAAGCTATATTTGAACTTCTTGATGGTGTTATTGAAGTTGAATCAGGTTATTCTGGAGGAAATACAATTGATCCCACTTATGAAGAAGTATCCTCTGGAAAAACAAACCATGCTGAAGTCACTAGAATTAAATATGATGCTAATAAAGTATCATTTATTAAACTATTAGAAGTATTTTGGAAAACACATGATCCAACTACACTTAATAGACAAGGTGCAGATGTAGGAACACAATATAGATCTATAATTTTTTATCATGATTTAGAACAAAAAAAGTTATCTGAAACATATCTTGAGAAATTAGATAATTCTGGTGCATGGTTAAGTCCAATAGTTACAAAAATTGAAAAATTAGAAAATTATTATAAAGCTGAAAATTATCATCAAGATTATTTTAAAATTAATCCAACTCAAGCATATTGTTCTTATGTTATTTCTCCAAAGATTGAAAAATTTAAAAAAGTATTTTCAGATATTCTAAAAAAACAGTAAATCAATCATTGATTAATTTAAATATTTTTAATAATTGAAGAATAAATTAAATATTTCATAAAATATATTCTTGTATACAACATTTTCTTAATAATTATATTTGATAATCTTATTATTTTATTAATTTAAAAAAAATTAATTTTTTAATATAATAATTATGAATAAATCTAAATTAGAATACATATGGCTTGATGGATATAAACCAACACAAAGTTTAAGAAGTAAAACTTTGATCAAATCTAATTTTTCAGGAAAATTGGACGATTGTCCTATGTGGTCATTTGATGGAAGTTCTACTCAACAAGCAGAAGGAAATGCTTCTGATTGTTTGTTAAAACCTGTAGTAATTTATCCAGATCCTGATAGATCTAATGGTTATTTAGTAATGAATGAAGTATTAAATGCTGATGCTACACCACATGAGTCTAATGGAAGAGCTACAATTAATGATGATGATAATGATTTTTGGTTTGGATTTGAACAAGAATATTTTTTATGGAACCCTGATACTAATTTACCATTAGGATTTCCCACAAATGGTTACCCTTCTCCTCAAGGTCAATACTACTGTAGCGTTGGATCAGAAAATACATTTGGAAGAGATTGTGTTGAAGAACACCTAGATCAATGTTTAGAAGCTGGTATAAATGTTGAGGGAATAAATGCTGAAGTAGCTACAGGTCAATGGGAATATCAAATTTTTGCTAAAGGAGCTAAAGATGCAGGTGATCAAGTATGGATTGCAAGATACCTAGCTGAAAGAAATGCTGAAAAATATGGTCTTAGTATTAATTTGCATCCTAAGCCTATAAAAGGTGATTGGAATGGTTCTGGTATGCACGCTAATTTTTCTAATAACATTCTTAGAACATGTGGTGATGAAAAGGTGTTTAATAAAATTTGTGATGAATTTGGAAAAAATATTAAAAAACACATAACTGTATATGGTGCAGACAACGATCAAAGACTTACTGGAGCTCATGAGACTCAGTCTATAAATCAATTTTCATATGGTGTCTCTGATAGAGGAGCATCTATAAGAATTCCTATTGGAACTCTTGAAGATGGGTGGAAAGGTAGGTTAGAAGATAGAAGACCATCATCTAATGGTGATCCATATAAAATTGCTTCTATTATAATTTCTACTACTAAAGCTGCTCTTTAATTTTTATTTATATTTGTTAAAAAAATATTGAATTATTTACACCTTTTACATGAAGCCCTTCAGTCTATAAAATCAAATTTATTAAGAGTATTCCTGACTTGTGCAATTATATCTATAGGTATATCTTCATTGGTTGGTATTTTAACATCTATAGATGGAATTAAAAGTTCAATTTCTGACAGTTTTTCAGATTTAGGGTCAGATATTTATACAATTGAAAGTGAAAGAAATAATAGAGGAAGATCATCTGGTATAAGAAAAAAAAATCAACCACCAATAAAATATATAGAAACTAAAGAATTTAAAAAAAAGTATGAAGGTGTAGGTTTAGTAACTGTTAGTACACTAGTAACAAGAACTGCAGAATTAAAATATAAATCTGAGACAACAAATCCTAATGTTTCTGTTGAATCTGGTGATGAAAATTATATTTCAGTAAAAAATATCATTTTAGAAAAAGGTAGAAATTTTACAAAAATTGAAAATGAAAGTGGTGTTTTTGTTGTTTTAATTGGATCAGAAGTTAAATCTTCTCTTTTTAAAAATAATGAAGATCCAATTAATAAATATATTACAGCAAGAGGAAGTAAATTTAGAGTTATTGGTTTATTAGAGGAAAAAGGTAGCTCTTTTGGTGGTAGTGGAGATAATAGACTTATTATTCCTATTGAAACTGCAAGAAAATTAAGACCTTCATCTAATTATGTTATAAATATAAAAGTAGATGATGGTAAAAATTTATCAGATGATATAGATTATTCTACTTATTTATTTAAAATTCTTAGAAAAGATCCATTAGGTAGTGAACTATCATTTACTATTAAAAAAAACGAATCCTTAGATTCAGAACTTGATGAAATATCTGGATATTTAAAGACTGGTGGATTTGCAATTGGTATTATTACACTTTTAGGAGCAAGTATTGGTCTAATGAATATAATGTTAGTTTCAGTAACTGAAAGAACTAGGGAAATTGGTCTTAGGAAAGCAGTGGGAGCAACACCTAAGATTATTAAATATCAATTTTTAATTGAATCTGTTTTAATTTGTCAATTAGGTGGTTTAGGAGGTGTTATTTTAGGGTTACTATTTGGTAATATGGTTACAATATACATTGGAGGAGGTAGTTTTATAATGCCATGGTTGTGGATGATTACTGGTATTTTAATTAGCACATTTGTAGGCATTTTAAGCGGATATATTCCAGCTAGGAAAGCAAGTAAGCTTGATCCTATTGAAGCTCTTAGATTTGAATAAAATCTCATGAAAATCCAAAAAATTTATTAAAGAAAGTCAAAACAAAAATTGTTCCCAATATTAATGGACATATGTAGTTAATTGAAAAATTTATATATTTTTCCATTATTGATCCTTGGTAAGATTTATTTCCCTTAGATATTTCTCTTGATAAATTTGATTTCTTCCACACACTAGAAACATAAATTGTTATTAAAAATCCTCCTAATGGTAAAAGTGTATCATTAGATACGTCAGTAATAAAAGTCATAAAATCAATTGATTCTTCTTTACCATAATAAGTTATAAAGTTTGTAAAAAAATCATTTTTACCTTGAGATAAAGATGATGGTATTCCAATCAAAAGAATAATTAAAGCAACAATCCATACTGAAAATTTTCTACGAACTTTATATTCATCAACCAAGAATGAAACAGGAACTTCAAGTAATGAAATTGTTGAAGTAATAGCAGCAAAAGATAATAATATAAAAAATATTGACCCAATAATTGTTCCAGTGATGCTTCCTAAGCCTTCAAAAATTTTAGGAAAAACTTCAAAAATTAATCCTAGACCACCATCACTTTGAATACCAGAAGAAAAAATAAAAGGAAAAATAATTAAACCCGCTAAAAATGCTACACCAACATCAGTTAAAGTTATTAATGCTGCTGAATTAATAATATTAGTATTTTTGTCAACATAACTCCCATAGGTTATTAGCATTCCCATTCCAAGAGAAAGTGAAAAAAAAGCTTGCCCTAAAGCATTTCCTGCAACTGTTAAATTAATCTGAGAAAAATCTGGAACTAAATAAAATATTATTCCATCTATTGCATTAGGTAATGTCAAAGCATATATTATTAATGCTATTATCATTATTAGCAATGAAGGCATTAATATTTTTGCAGCTTTTTCAATACCATTTGCAATGCCTTTTGATACTATTAATGCAGTAAAAAACATAAAAAGAGTAGAATAAATTAAAATTTTATCCACATCATTAACATACTCTGAAAAATTATTTGATATAGAAAAATTACCAGCTAACATTTCAATAACATATCCTAACACCCACCCAGCAACTATAGTATAAAACGATAATATAAGTACCCCACAAAAGACACCAATTTTTCCTATAAAATTCCATTTTTTATGGCCCATTTTTTTAAATGCACCTATTGCATTTTTCTTTGTATTTCTTCCTATAGCAAGTTCAGAAACAATAATTGGGAAGCATAAAACAAAACAAAAGAAAAGATACATCAATAAAAAAGCGGCACCACCACCATTACTAACTTCAAAAGGAAACTTCCATATATTCCCAAGACCAACTGCTGAACCTGAAGCAGCTAAAATAAATCCTAATTTTGAATTAAAGGATCCTCTTTTCATTATAATAAATTAAATAATTTATAATTTCCTTTTTTTATAAAATGATCAGCAATTTTTCTTCTGCAGTCTTTTAAGTTGATAGGATTATAATTAGTATATCTTTTTAGGGCTGATAAAATAAAATTTAATTCTTCTCCTTCTAAATAACTACAAGAAGCCTCAAAACCAGATGAATATATATTTTTTGTAGATTCATACATTGAAGCTTGAGCTAATTCTAATAAAATTGCATTAGGTTGATTTAAATAAATTTTATTGGTTCTTAAAACTAAAGATTCAAAAGCATATAACTCAATTATCATATCTGATATGTTCATAAGAATTTCTTGTTCTTCATTAATTTTATTTTTAAAATGTAATGCTGCATTACCAAAAATAATTAATATGCCTTTTTTTATTTTTTTTATGTGATTATAATATTTAGAAAAATTATTATTTATATCGTAATCTTCAAATGTTGGAACTGACATTAATTCATTTAAAACTTTTTTTGATTCATTAAATAAATTAATTTCATTTTTAACAGATCTTTTAAGTAGGATTCCAAGAATAAGTAGTCTATTAATTTCACTTGTACCCTCATAAATTCTTGATATTCTAGCATCACGATATGCTCTGGCCATTGGAACTTCTTCAGAAAAACCCATTCCACCATAAATTTGTACTCCTTCATCTACAACATAATCAAGTATTTCAGAAGCATATACTTTGCATATTGCACATTCTACTGAAAATAATTCAAGTGCTTTTAGTTCTGATTTATTTTTTGATAACCCTTCTTTTTCAAACTCAATAACTTTATTTTCAATTTCTTGACCTGCTCTATACGTAATAGCTTCACATGAAAAGGTTTTAACTACCATTTGTGCAATTTTATTTTTAATTGCACCAAAGCTACTAATTGGCACACCAAATTGTATTCTTTCATTTGAGTATTGGATTGAACTTGATATAACAGCTCGACATCCACCCAAAACCCCTACACCTAATTTAATTCTACCAATATTTAAAATATTTAAAGCTATTTTAAATCCTTCTTCTCTTTGCCCAAGCAAATTCTCTATTGGTACAAAAACGTTATTAAAGAATATTTGTCTTGTTGATGATCCTTTAATACCTAATTTATTTTCTTCTTCATTCATGGTTATCCCTGAAAAATCTTTTTCAATTAGAAATGCTGATAGATATTTATCATTATCTATTTTAGCGAAAACAGTAAGCAAATCAGCAAAACCACCATTAGTTATCCACATTTTTTGACCATTGATAATATATGATTTTTTGTTTTTTGATAAAACAGCTCTAGATTTAGCGGCGTTAGCATCAGATCCAGAATCTGGTTCTGTTAAACAATAAGCGCCCATAATATCTCCTGAGACAAGTCCAGGTAAATATTTTTTTTTTTGGACATCTGTTCCATAAAAGTATAATGGAAGTGTTGCAATTCCTGTATGAGCACCATAAGCAGTTGAAAATGAACCAGTAATACCTATAACATCTGCAATAAGCATACTAGTATTAAAGGTCATATTCATTCCACCAAATTCTTCTGAAATTGATAAACCTAACAAGCCTAAATCACCAGATTTTTTTAAAAGATTTGACATTAAACCAGGTTTGCATTTTTCAACTTCTTCTGTTTTTGGAATTATTTCTTTTTCAAGAAAATCTTGACATGCATCTGCCATCATCTTCTGTTCTTCATTAAAATCCTCAGGAATAAAAATGTTTTCTGGATTACTTTCTTTAATTAAAAATTCACCACCGATAATTGATTCATTATACATAATAATTAATTTTTTTATATAAAATTATAATTTAATTAAACAATTCTAAATGATAATTATCAATATTCATTTACATTTTTAAATTTCTTAAATCTACAGGAACTAATTTAGAAACTCCTTGTTCTGGCATAGTAACTCCATATATAATATCTGTGTTAATCATTGTTCTTTTATTATGGGTTACGATAATAAATTGTGAAGTGTTTGAAAATTTATTTATTATTTTATTGAATTTATCAATATTAGCATCGTCTAATGGAGCATCTACTTCATCAAAAATACAAAAAGGAGCAGGTTTTAAAAGATAAATTGCAAATAGTAGGGAAGTGGCGGTTAATGTTTTTTCGCCACCAGATAATTGATTTATTGTAAGTGGTTTCTTTCCTTTAGGTTTTGCCATAATTTCTATAGAAGATTCTAAAGGATTATTTTCATCAACAATTAACAAGTCACAATCATCGTCGTCTGTAAATAATGATCTAAAAACAGTTTTAAAATTATTTTTAATTTTTTCGAAAGACTCAAGAAAAGAAACTTTAGCTACTTTGTCAATTTCTTCTATTGTTTTTAATAATGAATCTTTGGCTTCAATTAAATCATTTTTTTCTTTAGAAATAAAATCATGCCTTTTCTTTATTTCATCATACGCTTCCATTGCTAGTGGGTTGATTTGGCCAATTTTTTCAATTTTAAGTTTTAATTTTTCTTGTCTTTTTTTTAATTTATCTATAGATAATGATTTAATAATTGATTCATCAATTTTATAATTTTTCAGTTCTATATCAAATTCAACAGAAATTCTTTGAACAATAGAGTTTAATTCTAATTCATTATTATAAATATTTGACTTTAACTCATCTATTAAGAGCAAATTATTATCTTTTTTGATTTGTAAATCTTTTAACTCTTTGTCATCATTATCAATATGTGATTTTAATGTGTAATAATCATTTTCATATTTTTCAAGTTCATTCTCTAATACTTCTTTTGAATTGTACATAGTAATTAATGTTGAATCTTTAACATTATTTTCAGTAGACAGTTTACTGATTTCCTCTTCAGAATTTTTTAGTGTATTAATGTTTTTTTCAATTCTTTCGTTATTAAGTTTAAATGTAAGAGATTTATATTCTGATTCTTTTTTTAAAGATTCTATTTTATTTTTCAACTTATTATATTGAATTTCTTCATTAGAGAGATCTTTTGATTTTTGACTAAAGATTTTATTAATTCTAATAATTTCTTTATTTTCTTGTTTAAATAATTCTTCAACAACTTTAATGGAATGTATTAATTCATCTATTTCTATTTGAATAGATTTTATTTTTTTTTCTAGATTGACTTTATTAATATTTTCAATTCTTATTAAACTTAAAATTTGAGTTTTTTTGTTACTTAAAGACTCTAAATTATATTGGATAGATCTAAAATTTTCTTCTACATTTGATATATCAGAAATTTTAATGCTTTTATTTTTTAAATCTTTTTCAAACTTCAAATATTCCTTTTTTGTTTTATCAAGTTTTTTTAATAAAACATTTAATTCAGAATTATAAATTTTGATTTCTTTTTCTATGCTAGAAATTGAAAATTTTGATCTTTCGTTACTTTCTGAATCATATTTAATTTTTTCTTTTAATTCTATAATTCTCTCAGATAATAGTTTTGATTTTTCTGCTTTTAATCTTTTGGATTCTTCATGTTTTCTAATTTTATCAAGTAATATGTTTATAGATTTCTGTTTTTTAATAAGATTTTTTTCATATGGTATAAGTGATGATTTTGATGATTCTAATTTTGAATTTAGTTTTCCTATTTTAGAAATAACTTTTACATTTTCATTTTCAATGTTTTTTAATTCTCTTTTTTTAGTACCTAGAAATTCTCTGTTATTTTCTGATATTTTTAATGCTAGATTGATGCTTATCTCTTTATATTCTTTTTTGTAATTGTAATATTTTTCTGTTTGTTTAGCTTGTCTTTTTAATGATCTGAGATTTTTCTCAATTTCATGAATTAAATCTTCAACTCTTTCTAAATCTGATTCCGTATATTTTATTTTGTTAATAGCTTCTTTTTTTCTCTTTCTAAACTTTGAAATTCCAGCGGCTTCTTCAAATAAACTTAATCTAGAATTATCTTTATTATTTAGTATATTATCTACCATAGATAATTCTATAATGGCATAATTATTCGATGATATACCAGTATCCAGAAATAGATTTGTAATATCCTTTAATCTACATTTTACATCATTTAATAAATATTCACTATCACCGGATCTAAAATATTTTCTTGTAACTGAAACATTAGAATACTCTGTAGGAATAAGATTTTTTGTGTTATCGAATGTTATTGTTACTTCAGCTAATTGAAGTTTTTTTCTGGTTTTACTTCCATTAAAAATAACATTTTCCATTTTATCAGATCTTAGAAGTGTTGTTTTTTGCTCTCCTAATACCCATCTTACTGCATCAACTATATTAGACTTTCCACAACCATTTGGTCCAACAATACCCGTAACACCTTCATTGAAATTAATAACAGTTTTATCACCAAAACTTTTGAAACCTTTTATTTCAAGTTTGTTTAGTCGCATAAAATTATATGAGTTATTTTTGGAGTTAAATATAATAATATAAATATGGATTTTGGAGAATTATTAGAATATCTAGCACCTATTGCGTTCTTGCTAATTGCTTTCTTTAATTCTTTTTTTAAAAAAAGAAAATCTGATCCTGTAAAATCAAATAGAAAAGTTGAAAACCAAACTAAAAAAGGAATAAAATCATTTAAAGATTTAATATCAGTGGTTAAAGAAGAAATAAATGCTGAAAAAAATACATACAAAAAAATAGAAGAAAAAACGTCGGATAATATAATTGTTGAAAAGCCAAAAGAACTTCAAAAATCTTCTATAGAAGAAATTGATGATTTAGATAAAGATAATTTAATGAGTGATCTAAAAAAGGTAAGTAAGTTTACTAATTCAAAAGTTAGCCTAATTAAAAAATTGAAAAATAATGAAACTATTAAAGATGCTATTATTTTAAAAGAAATTCTTAAAAGAAAATTTTAATTTTATCTTTTATCAATTTCTACATATTTAAGAGACTTTTTTCCTGTATAAATTTGCCTTGGTCTTCCTAAGGGTTCATTATTTTTTCTCATCTCTTTCCACTGAGCAATCCAACCTGGCAATCTCCCAAAAGCAAACATTACAGTAAACATTTCAGGTGGAAAACCTAATGCACGATAAATTATGCCACTATAAAAATCTACATTAGGATATAACTTTTTATCTATAAAATATTGATCTTTCAATGCTATTTTTTCTAATGCTTTAGCTAAATCTAAGATAGGATCATTAATCCCAAGTTTATCCAGTACATTATCTGCAGCTTCCTTAATTATTTTTGCTCTTGGATCAAAATTTCTATATACTCTATGTCCAAATCCCATAAGTCTAAAGGGATCATTCTTATCTTTAGCTTTTTTAATATATTTGTTTATATTTGATCCATCCTTTTTTATTTTCTCAAGCATTTCAATAACCGCTTGATTAGCTCCACCATGAAGTGGTCCCCATAATGCATTCATTCCACCAGAAATAGAGGCATAAATACTTGATAATGAAGAACCTACAATTCTTACTGTAGATGTAGAACAATTTTGTTCATGATCAGCATGTAGAATTAATAATTTATTAAGTACATCACTTATAAGAGGATTATAATCATAATTTTCTGTAGGCATTTTAAACATCATTTTAAGAAAATTAGAACAATAGTCAAGATTATTATCAGGATATATAATTGGGTGACCTATACGTTTTTTATAAGACCAAGCAACAAATGTTGGAAATTTACTTAACATTCTAATTATACTTAAATCAACTTTATCTCCTGACCTGTTAGGATCAATAGATTTAGGATAAAATGCTGTTAAACTAGTAATTAATGAAGATAAAATACCCATTGGATGAGCATTTGATGGAAAACCATCTAAAATGATTTTAAAATCCTCATGTACTAAAGTATGGCTTTTAAGCTTGATTTCGAATTTTAATAACTGATTTGAAGTTGGTAGATTACCATAAATAAGCAAATAACAAACTTCTGTAAATGTAGATTTTGATGCTAAATCTTCTATAGAATAACCACGATGTCTTAAAATACCCTTTTCACCATCTAAATAAGTAATTTCACTAGTTGTAGATCCTGTGTTTTTAAATCCTTTATCTAATGTGATTAATCCTGTTTCAGATCTTAACTTAGATATGTCTATAGCTACTTCATTTTCTGTACCAATAATAACTGGTAAGGCAATTTTTTTACCATCATATTCTAAATATGCTTTTTTTGCCATATTAAAATATTAGTTATCACCAAGAACATATTAATTATCACCAAGTATTATAGGTAACCCATCTTTACTATTACCAATTATAATAACTTTAGAATTAGGAGATGCTGCAAGTAGTGATGTTGCTTCAATTCCCCTCATTTTTAAAAGGGAAGGTGTTAAACTATTGTTAATTATTTTATTTGCTATAGCTTCTCCTTGAGCGGCAATTCTTTTTCTCTCTGCTTCACTTTTTTCTCTTTGAAGTCTAAATTTATAAGCTAATGCTTCTTGTTCCTGTTGTAACTTACTTTCTATAGCATTTCTAATTTGTTCTGGTAATGCAATAGATCTAATCAATAATGATCTCATCACTATGTTATTACCAGGCTTAGCTAATGCAATACTAGCTTCAGATTGTATAGCATTTTCTACATCAGATCTTTTGGTTGAATATATTTCTTCTGCTGTATATCTTCCCATAACCTGCCTTACAGTAGATCTAAATTCAGGTCTAACAAGTCTTCTAAGATAATCCAATTGAAAAGTTTCATAAATTTCACCTACACTATCATACATAGGGTGAAAACTCATGGTTACATCTACGTTTATATTTAAACCATTTTTATCTAGAACGTCAATGGTTTCTTCAACTAAATTATCAGTGATATCAAATGTATAAACCTCATTCCAAGGTGCCTTAAAATGAAGTCCTGGATTGATTACATTTTTTTTGTCAAGACCAATTGATGAAATTTTATAAAATATTACAGCTCTTTCTGTTGATTCAACAAGGTAAAAAATACTTGAAGCAAATGAGAAAAGAATTGTTAAGGCAAAAAGTAAGAAAATTATTATAGAAAGTAGTTTATTGTTTTGCATATGATTAATTTTTCCACAAATATAACCTTATTCTTATTCGACAATAATAAAAGTATAATTTTTTTTACCTTTTTGTAATAGTACAAATTTATTAAGTAATAGATTTTCTGATAAATTATAATTTTCATCAATTATTTTCTTTTTGTTTATACTTAAACCATTGTTATTAATCATTCTTCTAACATCTGATTTTGATTTAAAAATTTGATTTTTAGAATCTTCTGACAAGATAGATATTAAACTATTTGATAAATCAGATCTTTTTATAGTAACGCAAGGGACTGCACTAGATAAAGATTCTAGTTCAATTTCATTCATTTTTATTAAATCTTCATATTCTGATTTACCAAACAAAATTTTCGATGTCTTTTTTGTAACTTCTAAACTAAATTTTCCATGAACTAAAATAGTTATTTCATCAGCTAAAAAATTTTGCAAAATCCTTAAATGAGGATCTTTTGTATGTAAATCAATTAATTTTTCTATTTTAGTTTTATTTTTTAAAGAGAAAATTTTAATAAAATTTATAGCATCATTATCAGATACATTTATCCAAAATTGATAAAACTTATATGGACTAGTTTTCTTTTCATCTAACCAAACATTTCCATCTTCTGTTTTACCAAATTTACCCCCATCCGTTTTTGTAATTAAAGGAGTTGTTAATGCATATGAGTCACCTTTTCCAATTTTTCTTATTAGTTCATTTCCGGTTAATATATTTCCCCATTGATCTGAACCCCCTAATTGAATTTTTACATCTTTATTTTTCCACAACCAATAAAAATCATAACCCTGTATAAGTTGATATGTAAATTCAGTATAAGATATTCCAGTTTCTAATCTATTTTTAACAGAATCTTTTGATGTCATATAATTTACAGATATGTGTTTTCCAATATCTCTTAAAAAATCTAAAAGATTAAAATCATTAAACCAAGTATTATTATTTACAATTACAGCAGCAGTTTCACCAGAAAAATTAAGAAATTTTTCAAATTGTAGTCTTATTTTTTGTTGATTTGAAGATATTACTTTTAAATCTAAAAATTTTCTTTCTTTTGATTTACCAGATGGATCACCTATCATTCCAGTCGCACCACCTATTAATATAATGGGTTTATGACCACATTTTTGAAAATGAACCAGCGTCATTATCTGAACTAAATTTCCTATGTGTAATGAATCAGCAGTAGGATCAAACCCTATATATCCAGATGTTATATTATTAGACAGATATTCTTCCGTATCTGGAGTAACGTCATGAATCATTCCTCTCCACCTCAATTCTTCTACGAAATTTTTCATACTAATGAATTATAATTAATTACATGCAATATTATTAAAAACTATTTACATTTAAGTATCTAATTAAAATGATAGAAACTTATACTCAAATTAGTCAAAATTTGAAAAATGGTAAATTTTTTAAAATTTATCTTTTAATGGGAGAGGAGACTTTTTTTACTGACAAAATATCAAATTTTTTTCAAAATGAATTTATTAATGAGTCTTTAAAGGAACTTAACATAGAAATTCATTACGGAAAAGATTCTTCAATATTAAAAGTTCTTAACTCCTGTAAAAGCTTTCCTATGATATCTAATAAAAAACTAATTATAGTTAAAGAAGCTCAAGAACTTGATGTTTTTAAAACAAAAAACAGTATTTATTTAAATTATTTACTAGAATATATAAAAAAACCTAATCAATCCTCAACTGTTATATTTTGTATTAAAAATAAAAAATTAGATAAAAGGAGCAAACTTTTTAAAAGTTTTTTAAAACATGCTGTTGTTTTAGATTCAGATGCAAAAGCAAATAAAATATATGACAATCAAATTCCTAAATGGATAAGAGATGAGGTTCAAAATAAAGATTTTATTATTAATGATGATGCTATCTTTTTAATGTCTGAAAATATTGGTAATAATTTAGTTAAAATTTCTAATGCTTTAATAAAAATTTATATTAATAAAACTAATAAAATCATAGATATAAAGGATGTGGAATCTTATGTGGGTATTAATAGAGATTATAATTATTTTGAATTACAAGATAGCTTAGTAAAAAAAAATCTTATTAAATGTACTAAAATATTTAATTATTTTAATTCAAATCAAAAAACATTTCCTATACAAAAAACCATACTATATTTATTTTCTTTTTACTATAAATTATTAGTTATAAAATCAAAAAATATTGATAATCTAAATACTATTTCATCAACGATAAGCGTTCATCCTTTTGTGGCTAAAGCTTATTTAACTGCTCTATCCAATTATAGTTTATTAGAGATAAAATTAATCTTAAAAACAATTAAAAAACTTGATTCTATTTCTAAAGGTATCTACAGAATTAATAATGATGAAAATTCATTGTTATTAGAAATATTATTTAAAATTTTTATAAAAAAATGAAGAAATCAATTTTTATCATTCTTTTATCTTTTAATCATTTGTGTTTTTCTCAAGAAAATCATCAAATTATAAATTCGGATATTCATTCTAAAATTGAACAAGCATATTCAATTAACAATTATGATTTATGTGTGAAATTATATGAAAGTTATTTTCCACAAATAGATTTTAATAATGAAGAAACTAGTTACTACTACATTTCTTCTAAAATAAATGCTCATTTTGTAGATAAATCATATTATAATATAGAATCATATATTAATTTATATAATGGAAGATATCTAAAAAACCTTTTATATGAATATGGAGAATTTCATTTTAATAAAAATAATTATAAAATTGCAATAAAGTACCTATCAAGGATTAGTGATAAAAATGATGATAATATTAGCTATATACTTGGAATATCTCATTTTAACAATAAAAATTATGAGACAGCATATGATTATTTGAAAAATATTACCAATGAGAATCTTATCGATAATACTAATTTTTCGCTAGGTGTCATTTCATATTCATTAAATAATTTAGATGAATCAATTAGTTATTTCAAAAAAATTAATAATTCTAATTATAAAAACAAGACACTTCAGTATGAAATAAGTATAAATTTTTTAAAAAAAAAATATAAAGATGTTATCAAACTTAAGGAATATATAAATCAAAAAGTTGAAAATTTAGACTACTCTATATATTATATAGCAAAATCATACTTTCACTTAGAAGAATATGATAATGCACTAAAACACTATAGTACACTCAATTCCTCTATCGATAGAGAAAATGAAATCAAATTTTCAATCGGATTTTCTTATTATAAAATTGAGGATTATCCTAATGCTATTAAAATTTTTAAAGAATTAGCATTTATAAAAAATAATTATACCCAACTATCATCTTTTTATTTAGGTGAAATTTATACAAAAGAAAATAAATTTAATTTTGCATTAAACGCATATTATGCATCTTATAAAATAGATACTGATAGTGTATATACACAAAATTCACTTCTTAATTATTCTAAAATTAATTATGTGATAGGTGATCATGATTTAGCAATAGTTACATTAGAAAAATTAATAAGCAAATATCCAAATTTTAAAAAAGATGAAGTAAATAAATTATTGGGTGAAAATTATTTTATGACAAATAATTATAAGAAAATTGTTAAGTACATAGAATCATTAGATGAGATTAGTAATGATATAAAAAAGAAATATCAGACAATTACTTATCAAAAAGGTGTTAACCAATTCAATAAAGGGAATTTTAATAATAGTATTAATTATTTTAATTTATCGGCTAAATATGATGTCGATAAATCTATTTATTTAGAGTCTTTGCTCAATATTTCAGAGGCATTATTTATTGGAAATAAATTTGAAGAATCAAAAAATCAACTATTAAAAATAACTACTTCAAAATATGTTATACCAAAAAATATATTACTAAAGGCAAATTTATCTTTGGGGTATGTAAATTTTAATCTAAACTATTATAAAGAGTCAATAAATCATTTTATTTATTATTTAAAAAATACTAATAATTCTAATAATAGAACTGATGTTCAATTAAGATTGGCAGATGCTTATTATGCATCAAAAAGTTTCAATAAAGCCATAAATACATATGATAAAATAGATAATTATAGTAACAAAGATTATGTAAATTATCAAAAGGGTTTGTGTTATTATGGTATGAATCAATATGATAAATCTATTATGTTTTTTGACAAAGTTTTATTAGTAAAAAAATCTAATTTAAATGATGATGCTATTTTTAGAAAAGCTCAAATTTCACTAGAAACATCAAATTTTGAAAATGCAATAATATATTATACTAATTTAATAGATGAATATAGAACTAGTGATTACGTACCATATTCCTACTTAAATCGTGCTACATCATATTTTAATTTAAAAGCTTATGATCAAGCAGAAAAAGATTTTATTTTTATTTTAAATAATATTTTATCTGAAAATATATTAAGTGAATCACTTCTTGGAATTCAAAAAATAGTTTCATATACTAATAATTATGAATTGTTAAATGAGTATGTTGAATCATATAAAAATAAATTTCCAGAAAATAAAAATATTGAATCAATTCAATATGAAACATTAAGAAATTTATATTTTAATCAACAATATAATGAGTTTATAAAATCTTCTAATTCGTATAGAAATGATAATAAGAAAAGTGTTAATTTATTAGAAATTAATTTTTACACTGCTGAAGCATTTTTTAGAAACACCATATATGATAGTGCATTAACTTTTTATGAAAGTGTTATCGATACTTTAAATACAAAATATTATACAAGATCATTGAATAGAATTGCTTTAATTAAACAAAAACAATTAAAATATAATGAATCGTTGAATTATTATACAGTATTAAATAAGATATCAAAAAACAATAGAGAAAAAATAGATTCTTATATTGGTATTGTATCCAATCATTTATATCTAAATAATTTAGATTCAGTAATATATTATTCAGAACAAATAAACAATTATGATAAAATTTCATTCACAAATAGAAATAAAATCAATTTATTAAAAGCAAAATCATATTTAAAAAATAATAATGAATCTTCAGCAATTGATATGTTATTAACAACAATAAATCTTGTAAAAGATGAAAGTGCTTCAGAAGCACAATATTTATTAGCAGAATTATTTTTTAGCAAAAATGAAAAAAAACAAGCTTTAGAAACATTATATACACTAAATGAGAATTTTAATGGTCAAAAATATTGGGTTGGTAAAAGTTATTTATTAATAGCAAAAATATTTATTTCAATGGATGAAAATTTTCAGGCTGAGGCTACATTAAATTCTCTAATAGATAATTCTGAAATTGAAATCATAAGAGAAGAAGCTATTGGGTTATTAAATAAATTAAATAGAAATGAATAAATATATTTTAATCATATTATTATTTTTTTATAACATTTCATATAGTCAAAATAATGAGGGTGAAATTGAAGATGCTCAAATACTAATTGAAAAAAATAGTTCAATTGTATTACCAAAAGTTGATAAAATAATAAATAAAATAAATAATGATGTTTATACATTAGATAGGGAAGATATTCAATTTTCATACCTTAATTATTTAATAATAAATGATAATAAAAAAATTGATAAGTTTATAAGACTAGAATCAGAAAATAATAATATTTCTAAAAATAATATCAGATTACAAGTAGGTAATTATAAAAGTTTTTTAATCCATGGTAAAAGTAAAATTTATGAATATAATAACTGGAGCTCTTATTTTAACCTTTATCATAAATCAAATTATAAAGGAATTTATCATGAAAATAATAGTCGATTTAATGAGTCTGATTTTGATTTATATTTAAAACATTCTAAGAGAAATAATACATTTGATGCTCTACTTAATTTTAAAAAAATAATTACAGGATACTATGGTTATCTAGAAAATTTTAATAAAGTAGATTTTAATGATATTAAAATAAATACATCTAAATATTCAATTGATTATGGTTATTCTTATTCTAATAAGAAAATTTTAGGTAGAATTGAAAATAAAAATTCTTTTTACAAGGACCTACTATATGATGAGTACAATAATATTATTAATCTTAAAATTAATTATTTGCTTTCAAAAAAATTAAATTTTTTAATAGCATTTAATAATGATTATTATCATCTTAATTCTTTTGATAAACTTATAATAAATACTTATAATTTATCAGGATTAGTAAAATATAATGTAGAAAATTTTTATTTATTAATTGGAGGAAAATTAAATCGTTCATCGAAAAGTTATAAAGGAAAATCTAAAAATTTTGGAGGAATATATCCGATTGTTAATTTAAAATATAAACTAAATAATTTATCATTTAATGTTAATTATGGTGGTGGATTATTTGCAAATAAATATTCAGAAAAAATTTATTCAAATCCATTTATTTACGATCCATTTATTTTTGGAAAATTAAATAATACTAACGAAAAGTTTAACATTAAAACATCAGTTGAATACCAATTAAATAATAATGGAAATATAAAACTTTCATATTCAAAAAAAGCATTAAGTGGCTTTACTAATTATATCTACAATAATAAAGGCAATTATCCTGTAACGACACCTATTTATTTATATACATTAATCCGATACGATGAAGATACATATATTAGTCAAATAAACTTTTCATTTAAATTTCCTATTAACTCATATATCAATCCTAGTTTTGATTTTGTTTTTAGAGAATTTGATAATGAAGAATACAAATATGATTTAGATGCTGATGTCTTATATAAACCCAAATACAACTTAAATATAAAAAATGAGATTTTATATAATAGATTAAAATCTAACATTGGTGTTCATTTATTGTTAGATTCTTATGCTATGGATTTTAATTCTAATATTATTAATATAAATGATTATATAAATCTTTATTTATACTCCAATTATCAACTAAATGATAAAATATCTTTTGAATTAGACATTAATAACATTCTTAATAAAAGAAATGAATTTTATTTTATGTATCCAGAATTAGGATTTAATGCTATGGCAGGTATATTATTAAAATTTTGATAAATGAAAGAACATAATGATGATTTTGGTTTATTAAATATTGATACCAATAAATATAAGATTAAAAAAAAATTTAATTTTTTTTTTCTTTTTATAATACTATTCTTGTCTACTGGCGTCTTTTATTATATAAAAAACAACACACATTTATTAAAAAATAAAAATATAGTATCTAAAATAGATTCCATTAGAACTAAACAAAAAAATATTGATAGTACGATTATTGAGTTTAAATTAGATAATATGATTATTGCAAAAAATTCTGATAATATAATTGTTCAAAACAACCATACAATAGAAATAATTAATAATAATAGTATTGAAATTGAAAGTCTTCAAGTCTTGACCCAGGATAAATTAACCGGAAAATATTACATAATTGCAGGTAGCTTTTCTAATTATAAACTATCTTTAAATAAAGCTAATATGCTATTAAATTTAGGTTATCAACCAATAATAATTTTACCTAATAAGAACAATATGCATAGGGTAGGAGTTGATTTATTTGATGATGTTGATGCAGCAAAAAAATCATTAGAAAATTATAATAAAATATTAAATGACAAATTATGGATCTTAAAATATTAATTCTTCAAATTTTAAATGAGCAAGACGCTTTAACTATTATAGAAGCTCAAGAAAAAATATCTGTTATGGACCTTCTATTTAAAGGAGGATTTATGATAATTCCTATTCTCCTTCTTTTTATAATAACGATATACATATTCATTGAAAGAATTTTGGTAATAAATAAAGAGTCTAAATCTCCAAAAAATTTTACTGATGAAATAATAAAAAGGGTTAATAATAATGATATTAATGGAGCTAAGTTAATTTGTAATGACACAAATAATCCTATTGCTAGAATGATATTAAAAGGATTAAATAAAATAGAAAATAGTCTCAAAAACATTGAAACTTCAATAGAAAATGTTGGTAAAATAGAAATTTATAATCTAGAAAAAAATTTAAATTTATTGGCAACTATTTCTGGTGCTGCACCTATGCTAGGTTTTTTAGGAACTGTTATTGGTATGATTCGAGCATTTATATCAATTGCCCAAGAAGAGGGTGCAGTAAGCCCCAAATTATTATCTAGTGGAATATATGAAGCTATGATATCTACTGCTGCTGGATTATTTGTTGGTATAATAGCTTATCTAGCATATAATTATCTTGTTTCAAGAGTTGAAAAACTTATTTATAGAATGGAATATTCAACCATTGAATTTATTGAAACTTTACAATCTAAAAGATGAATTTAAAAACTAATAATAAGATTAATCCATTATTTAGTATGTCTTCAATGACTGATATCATCTTTTTATTATTAATTTTTTTTATGTTAACAGCATCATTTATAACCCCATCAGGTCTTCCTGTTAGTCTTCCATCAAGTAAATCATCTACAATTGTTATCCAAAAGGTTTCGGTTACAATAACTAAAGATTTAAGATATTTTGTAAATGATAAAGAAGTCAATATTTCTGATATAGAAATTCATTTAAGATATGAAATAGGTGATAAAGAAGGCTTAGTTGTTCTGCATTGTGATAAAGATGTTCCTGTTGAACATTTAGTTAATGTTGCAGGTATAGCAACATCATTAGAAGCTAAAGTGATTATTGCAACTCAACCAAGTAAAAAATAATGCAAGAAAAAGAATATAAAGAAATAAAAAGAAAGGCGATATATCTTACCATTTTATCAAATTTTATTTTTTTTATACTACTCTTCATACTAATTGCTTGGACTGAAACATACCCACCACCAGAAGAATATGGTATTGAAATTGGAACTGAAGTTCTTGACAATACTTTTTTAAATAATAATGATGAAAATACCGAAGATCAAAAAAATGATATTGTAAAAACATCTAATGAAGAATTAGATGAAACAATTACTGAAAATATAGATGATAAATTAATAAAAGAAGAAGTAAAAAATATAAATAAAATTGAGAATGATTTAGAAGAAGAGATACCTATTCCAAAAAAAGAAGTTAATGAAACAAATATTGATAAAAGTGAAAGTAATGCTTCTTTAATAGATTCAAGCTTAATTATAAAAGAAAATAAACCTAATAAAATTGACGAAAGAGCTTTATTTAATTCAAAATCAAACTCAGGAGAAGAAGGATCATCTTTAGAAATCCAAGGATGGATATGGGATTTTCTTCCTAATCCAAAAGATAATAGTTCTGAAAGTGGTAAAATAGTTTTTGAGTTAATAGTAGATTATTATGGTGATATTATAGGTTTAAAGACTTTAGAAACAACATTAAGTCCTAAAGTAGAAAAAATATATAGAGAAGAAATATTAAAATTAACATTTAGTCCAACTAATAATAATAATCCTGCAGAGATCTCTAAAGGAAAAATTACATTTATTATTAAAAATAATTAGATGAACTATAAGGAGACTACAAAGTTTCTATACAATAATCTTACGGTTTATCATATTAATGGGAAAAGAGCTTATAAGCCTGGTTTAAAAAATATATTAAAATTAGATTCAGTATTAAATAATCCACATAAAAATTATAGAATTGTCCATATTGGTGGGACAAATGGAAAGGGAACAACAGCACATGGTATTTCTAGAATTACAACTAGTAATAATATTAAAACTGGATTATACACATCACCACATATTAAAGATTTTAGAGAAAGAATTAGGGTTAATGAAAAAAAAATAAGCAAAAAATACATTATATCATTTATTGAATCAAACTTTGATTTAATTAAAAACATAAGACCATCTTTTTTTGAGATTACAACTATGATGGCGTTAAATTATTTTAAATATAAAAAAGTTGATTTAGCTATTATTGAAGTGGGTTTAGGGGGTAGACTTGATTCGACTAATATTATAAATTCTTTCATAAGTATAATAACAAATATCAGTTTTGATCATCAAAATATACTAGGAAATAAATTAATAAATATTGCAAATGAAAAATCAGGTATAATTAAAAAAAAATCAATTTTTATTAAAGGTGAAAAACAAAATAATATTGATAATATTTTTAAAAAAAAATGTGATAAATTAAAAACAAAGTACATTAAGAGTTATAAAAATATTAAAATAACGTCTTTAAGTAAAAATATTTTTTCAAGAAAAATAAATGTTAAAACTAATAAGTTAGAATTTATATTAAATATAAAACCACCAACAAATTATTATGTAAAAAATATTCCTTCAATAATAAATGCATCTATTATTATTTTAAAAAAATTTAAGATTAAAATAACAAAACATTCATTTTTCGGACTAGAAAATTTAATAAATAAATCAAGTCTTAGAGGTAGATGGCAAATACATTCAAAAAGGCCATTAATAATTTCTGACGGATGTCATAATATAGAGTCAATTAATAATATTATTAATGAATTAAATTCATATAAGTATGAAAAAATTCATTTTATTATAGGTGGAGTAAAAGATAAAAAATGGGAAAAAATAATTAAAATATTACCTTGTAATTTTAATTATATTATATCGAAACCAAATAATAAAAGGGCGATTGATCCAAATAAATTGAGTGTTTATTTTAAAAAAAATCAACTAAATTATATCATTATCAAAAAAGTAAATGATGCAATATTTTATTGTAAAAATAAACTAAAATCTAATAATGAATTAATTTTTATTGGTGGTAGTTTTTTTTTAATTTCAGATATAAATGAAAAATAAATTAGAAAGATATCTACAAAATAAACAGAACAATTATATAATAGAAGAAGGAAAATTTATATACGACAAATTGAAAGGTAATTGGAATAAATTTTTTAAAAATAATAATCCAATATTTTTAGAATTAGCATGTGGTAATGGGGAATATACAATTAATAATTCCATAAAATTTCAAAACAATAATTATATAGGAATCGACATTAAAGGATCACGATTGTGGAAAGGTGGTCAAAAATTAAAAGAAATAAAATCTAAAAATGCATTTTTTCTTAGAATACAAATTGAAAATATTTTAGACTTTTTTGATAATAATGAAGTGTCTGAAATTTTAATAATATTTCCGGACCCAAAACCAAAAAAAAGAAATATTAAAAAAAGACTAACAAGTCAAAATTTTATTTCTAAATATTATAAAGTATTAAAAAATAATGGAAAATTAAAACTAAAGACAGATGATATAATTTTATTTGAATTTAGCAACAAAATAATCAATAAATCAAAGTTTTCTTATGTTAAAAAAACAAATAATTTATATAAATGTAAAAATTTTGAATCTATTAAAGAAATTAAAACAAAATATGAAAATATCTTTTTGAAAGAAGGAAAAAGCATTAAATATTTAGAATGTAAAAAATTAATTTTGAATTAAATCTAATGTGTCGGATATTGAATTATAATTTTTAAATCCTGCTTTGATTTCATCAGAACCAAATAAATTAAATCCTAAAAAAGAATATTTATTAATTAAATCTTCATTTTTATTAAACTCAAGAGTAGGGTTTATTAAAATTTTAAAATTTTTTGAAAATTTATATAGCTGATTAATAGTAAATAGTTCAACATTTTCTATTATTAAATAACTAATTCCCGAAAATTTTTTAATAAAATTATCAACAAAAAATTCATTAAATTCATTAATATGTTTAACTGAAATAATAATCCTTTTAGAATCAATATTAATATCATTGATATTAATATTATGATTTAGTTGAATAAAATCAAATAGTTCTATTTCTATAATTGAATTTATAAATTGAACATTATTATTATCAAACTCAGCTACTGTATCAACACCATTAATCCACCCAATTATTTCTTTTATATTATCTATTATAGAACTATTATAATCATAATCATTCAATTTAAAACCCAATTGATTAACTCCCATTGCAGAACAATACCTAGCGTCACTTAAATTATTCACATTACCTACTTTAACAAAATACTTTAATGACATTTTTTAATTCTAATTATAAAAAAAAGTAATTTTACTTAATAATACTAAAAGATAAAAATAATGAGCAAACATGGTAAAGTTTTAGTTGCAATGAGTGGGGGAATTGATAGTTCAGTTTCAGCTATACTTTTAAAAGAGATGGGGTATGAAGTAATTGGTTTAACTATGAAGACATGGGATTATGTTTCATCAAAATCTTCTACCAAAGAAACTGGATGTTGTAGTTTAGACTCTATTAATGATGCTAGAAATATTGCTGTAGACTTAGGTTTTCACCATAATATTTTAGACATAAGAAGTGAGTTCGGGGATTATGTAATTGATTATTTTACTGATGAATACATGAACGGAAGAACTCCCAATCCATGTGTTTTATGTAATACTCATATTAAATGGGAAGCTCTTTTAAAGAGAGCAGACAAATTAGGTTGTGAATTTATAGCTACAGGTCATTATGCTAAAATTAACTCATTAAATGATAGGTATTATATTTCTAAAGGAAAAGATAGAAATAAAGATCAGTCTTATGCTCTATGGGGTATTAACCAAAGTAATTTATCTAGGACGATATTTCCATTAGGAGATTTAAAGAAAACTGAGATTAGAAAAATAGCTAAAGAATGTGGTTATGAAAATCTCGTTAAAAAATCAGAATCATATGAAATTTGCTTTGTTCCTGATAATGATTATAGAGGGTTTTTAAAAAATAGAGTAAAAGATATTGATAAAAGAGTAAAAAAAGGCAATTTCATTGATAGTAATGGTAATGTTTTAGGTATTCATGAAGGATATCCATTTTATACCATTGGACAAAGAAAAGGCCTTGGACTAGCTACAGGTTATCCTATTTATGTAACTGAAATAAACATAGATAAAAATGAAATTATGATTGGTACTTTTGATGAACTTGAAAGGGATGGGATGTATGTAGATAAACTAAATTTCATGAAATATGATAATATTAAAGGTAAAATAGATGCTAATGTTAAAATAAGATATAATGATAGTGGAAGTCCAGCAATTATAGAAAAAATTGAAGATTCTATAAAAGTTTTTTTTGGTAATGGTGTAAATGCTATCGCTCCTGGTCAAGCTGCAGTTTTCTATGAAAAAGATGATGTTATAGGAGGTGGTTGGATAAGATCAAGTTTTAAACAGAATAAAGCAAAACATTTAAAAAAAATAATTAATGAGTGATATAGCTATATCAATTTTAAACTGTGATTTTAATAATATAAAATTTGAATTAAATAGAATTAATGATTCAAGTATAAAATATGTTCATATTGATATTATGGATGGATACTTTGTTGAAAAAAATACTGAAAATTTATTCGATATGAAGGCAATATGTAAGTATACAAATAAGAAAATTGATGTGCATTTAATGGTAAAAAAACCTAAAATATTTATAACTAATTTTTTAAAATATAATCCAGATATCATCTCATTTCATATTGAAAGTGAAGAAAACATAAGTGAAAATATATCATTAATTACATCACATGGAATAAAATGTGGAATTGCTATAAATCCTGAAACAGATATACAAACTTTAAATAATTATATAGAAAATATAGATGTAATATTAATCATGTCAGTAGTACCAGGAAAAGGGGGACAAAAATTTATAAGTTCAACATTTAAAAAAATTAAATTAATTAAAGAAAAATTATTAAAAACAAATCCAAAAATAAAGTTAGAAATTGATGGGGGAATAAATAATTTGAATTCAAAATCATTAAATAAATCAGGTGCAGATATATTAGTTTCTGGAAGTTATTTAATAAATCAAAAAAACATCAAAAAAGCTTCTATTTCTTTATTAAAAGTATAAAAAACAATACCCTTAAGAGCAAATTATTGTATATTTGTATATCATTTTAACTATCAAAAATAATCACATATATTCTCTATGATCGAAGATAAAAATCAAAATATTATACCCATTAATATAGAAGATGAAATGAAGGGTGCTTACATTGATTATTCAATGTCTGTAATTGTATCAAGAGCTCTACCAGATGTAAGAGATGGTTTAAAGCCTGTTCATAGAAGAGTTTTGTTTGGTATGTTGGGTTTAGGACTTAGTTATAATAAATCTTTTAAAAAAAGTGCGAGAATAGTAGGGGAGGTTTTAGGTAAATATCACCCTCATGGTGATACGTCTATATATGATACCATGGTAAGACTAGCTCAAGAATGGTCTTTAAGATATACCCTGGTTGATGGACAAGGTAATTTTGGATCAATTGATGGTGATTCAGCAGCAGCAATGAGGTATACTGAAGCTAAACTTAAAAAAATATCAGATGAATTATTATCAGATATAAACAAAGACACTGTAGACTTTCAATCAAATTTTGATGATACTCTGAATGAACCAACTGTTTTACCAGCTAAATTTCCAAACCTTCTTGTTAATGGGTCAAGTGGTATTGCTGTTGGAATGGCTACTAACATGGCTCCTCACAATCTTTCTGAAGTAATTGATGGAACTCTTCATTATATAGATAATAATGATTGTTCTATTGATGATTTAGTTAAATACATTAAAGCACCAGATTTTCCTACCGGAGGTATTATTTATGGTTATCAAGGCGTTAAATCTGCTTTTGAAACTGGAAGGGGTAGAATAGTTATGAGAGCAAAAGCTACAATTAATATTAACGAAAATGAAAAAGATAATATTATTGTTACAGAAATTCCTTATATGGTAAATAAGGCAAACATGATTGAAAAAACAGCTCATTTAATAAATGCAAAGAAATTAGAAGGAATTACTGATATCAGAGATGAATCCGATAGAAATGGCTTAAGAATTGTCTATGAATTAAAAAGAGATTCAATACCTAATGTTGTCCTTAATAATTTATATAAGTACACACAACTACAGTCTTCATTTGGTGTTAATAATGTAGCACTTGTAAAAGGAAGGCCAAAAATTTTAAATCTTAAAGAATTAATTGAAAATTATGTTGAACATAGACACGAGGTTGTTGTAAGAAGAACAAAATATGATTTAAAAGAAGCAGAAAAAAGATCACATATTCTACAAGGATATATCATAGCCTTAGACAACATAGATGATATTATAAATATGATTAAAAAATCTAAAAATCCTGAAGAAGCTAAAATATCTCTTATAAAAACATATAAGTTATCTGAAATACAGTCTAAAGCGATTCTTGAAATGAGACTACAAAAACTTACGGGTTTAGAAAGAGAAAAGATAAATAAAGAAAATGATGAAATAAACAAACTTATTAATTCTCTAAATGATATTCTGTCAAGTAAAGATCAAAGAATGAATATAATTAAAGATGAATTAAACAATATTAAAGACAAATATGGTGATAAAAGAAGATCAGAAATTGAACATTCTGCTGAAGAATTTACTGTAGAAGATATGATTCCCGATGAAGATATGGTTATAACCGTTTCCCACCAAGGTTATCTTAAAAGAACCTCATTAGATGAATATAGAACACAGGGTAGAGGAGGTTTAGGCGCTAGAGGTGTTAAAACTAAAGATGATGATTTTAATGAACATTTATTCGTTGCGTCAACACACAATTATTTGCTAATATTTACTGAATATGGTAAAATATTTTGGAAAAAAGTATGGGAAATACCAGAAGGTTCTAAAGTTTCAAAAGGGAGAGCAATACAAAATTTAATAAACATTGAACCTGGAGATAATATTAGATCGATAATAACTATAACAAATCTTACTGATGAGGATTATTTAAATAATAACTACTTAGTTATGTGTACAGAAGGAGGGACAGTTAAAAAAACTAAACTAGAAGCTTACTCTAGACCAAGAGTTAATGGAATATACGCTATAACTATAAAAGAAAATGATAGATTATTAGATGTAAAATTAACTAACGGTGACAATCATATTATAATAGCAAAAAAATCTGGAAAAGCTATTAATTTTCATGAAAATAACGTTAGACCAATGGGTAGAACTGCATCAGGTGTAAGAGGAGTTAGACTTGAAAATAATGAAGATAAAGTTATAGGTATGATTTGTGTTGCAAGAGAAGAATCTGATTTATTAGTTGTTTCTCAAAATGGATACGGCAAAAGATCATCAATAAAAGATTATAGAATAACAAAAAGAGGTGGAAAAGGAGTGATGACATTAAAAACTACAGAAAAAACTGGTTATTTAGTAGCAATTAAAGAAGTAATAACAAATGATGAATTAATGATAATAAATAAATCTGGTATTACCATACGTACTAAAATTACAGATAAAAACATTAGAGTGATGGGTAGAGCAACTCAAGGAGTTAAATTAATTAGACTATCAGAAGGTGATGAGATCTCATCCGTAGCAAAAATAGAAACTATTAAAGAAGAAAAAGAGGAAGAATAATTATATTTAATAATTAGACTTTTTTAATTTTAACATAACATGAAAAAAATATTTATTTTTAATATAGCAATATTAGCTCAAGTATTGTTGCCATTTATTAGTGTAAATAATGTTTATTCTCAATATAAAGGAAATGTTAATAAAGCTGAAGGATATCTAAATAAGTCAGAATTAAAAACTGATATAGTTGAAAAAAGATCTTTATTAATAGATGCAAAGGGAGAAATTGATCTTGCTATGACTATTGAAAAAAATAATATTAAAGCTAGATCATGGTATGTTCAAGGAAATGTTTATTCTGCTATAGCTAAACAATTTTTAGATATTGATCCAAATGCTATAGTGAAAGCAGCTGAATCTTTTAAATCTATAGGAAATAAAATAAAAACTAATGACATAACACTGATACAAAATGCAAATATAGGATTACAAAATCTTTCATCACATTTTGTAAATCAAGCTATTGTCGCTCTTCAAGGTTCAGGAGAACCAAATTATGAAGTTGCTTATGAAAAATTTGTAAACTCTTTAAAAATATACCCAAAAGATACACTAGGTCTTCTCTATGGTGGATACGTTGCAGAACAATTAAATAAATATGATGTTGCTTTAGACTTTTATAGTCAACTTATTGAAATGAAAATATTAACAAAAAAAAATATAAATACTATATATCAAAATTCAATTAACATACTATTTAATCATTGTGACTTATTTGATGAATGTGAATCTTTTGAAAAATCTATTAAATTAATTACCGAAGGAAAAAATATTTTCCCAGAAAACAACTATTACCCTTCAATTGAAATAAATATTGCAATGCGATTAAATAAAGTAGACGATGCTAGAAAAAAAATAGACGATCAACTAAAAGAAGATCCTACAAATGCTAGTTTACACTTTAATAGGGCAGTTTTATATTATAATTTAGGGCTTGCATTAGGTGAAAATCAAGAATTTTCAGATAAAGAAAAATTAGATACTTTAAATATTGTTTATCAAATATCGATTGAGGCTTATCAAAAATCCTTAGATTTTGACGAAAATAATGATAAAGCAATTATTTATATGATAGATGCATATAAAGCATATGCTAAGCCATATTATGACAAAGAACGAAATCTTGATTTTATTGCTTTAAAAGGTAAATATCAATCAGAGTCTAATAGATTAAAAAAAGAAGGAAATAATAGATTATCTGGTGCTGTAATATACGCTAAAGCATATATGAACTTAAAGGGAAATGGAATTTCTGATGAGGATATAGGAAGCATTTACCCTGTTTTTTCAATTATTGAAGATTATGAAAGTCTGATCTCTATACTTAAAATTTCTATAAGTAGAGATAAAACTAATATTGAACATTTAGAAGTTTTAAGAAACGCATATATCAAAATAAAAGATTATGTAAATGCCGAGGAAATATATCAATTAATACTTGAATTAGAATAATCAAATATTATAAAAATTTTTCAATCACATTTTTCATGAACATCTGAAATAACACCTTTAAAATGAATGTGTTCTCTAGGTAAGTATATGCTAGCTAAAATCTCTATTAATGCTGCTGTAAAAGCTATCAAAGCCGTTAAATATGCTGATTCCATGATTGCTGAAAAGAATTCAATTATATGAAATAGTGAATGTAAACGCAGTCCCCATCTTAATATTCTAATAAATAGATTTTTCATTTAATCTGATTATTTTTTAAATATTCCTTAACTTCTTTTGTGTACTTAAGCAAAAGATCGTTTGGTATAGGAAATAATAAATTATACTGATCAATCTTCCACATACCATCTACTTTAGATAATACACCAGTTCCTCTAAATTTTCCATACTTATCATTAATTAGTATTTCATCAAACCATGCAGTAGTATTACTAGAATTTATAAAAATGTTTCTTTCTAAACTTTTATATGTCCAACCAGTACCAGTATTAAATCTATTTTGGGCATATTTTTTAAATTCATCAATTGACCATCTTTCATTTAAATCAGTTCCATGAAAAACTGCTTGATCATTGAATAGTTGAAAATATTTTTCTCCATTAGCTTCTGATGCATACTTATGAAGATTATCTAAAACCTTATTAATTTGTTCATTATTACTTAAGTTTAATATCGTAATGTGTATTAATAATATATATACCATAGTGATTTCTTATTTAACATAATATAAATTATCTAACAAATATCATTTAATGCTAATATCCTTATTAAAGTCTCCTACTTTAATATTAAATACACCAGACTCAACAACATTCATATTAGATGCATTTATAAATGATAATTCACTAACTGGTAGAATAAACTCAATAGTTTTTTTCATACCAGCATTAATTTTAATTTTTTTAAAATCTCTTAATCTTTTATTATCCGGTGTTAAAGATGCATATAAATCAGAAATATAAAGTTGTATGGTTTCTTTTCCATCGATGTCACTATTATTAGTAACATCTATAGTAACTTTTATTGATTCTGATCTAGAATACTCATTTTTATCAACATTAAAGTTAGAATATGAAAAGTCTGAATAACTTAAACCGTAACCGAAATCATAAAGATTATTAACTTTTCCTACATAATTATATGCACCTTGAGAATTATTTTGAACCTCAGAAGGTTTATAATAATAAGGAATTAATGAATTAGGAAAGGCTGGATAAGTATATGGCAATTTACCAGAAGGATTTACTACACCAGAAACTATATCAACTAATGCGTTACCACCAAGATTTCCAGGTAAATAGATATTAATAATACCTTTCATAAGTCCTTGAATATCAGTAATTAACCGTGGTCTACCTTGATTTAAGATTAAGATAATTGGTTTGTTTACTTTTGATAATTCATTGGCTAATTTAACTTGTAAATCATGTAATTTTAAGTCGTTTAAATCACCAGGTTTTTCTGTATAACTAGTTTCACCAAGACAAAGAATAATATAATCAGACCTTTTAGCTTCATAAACAGCTTTAGATATGCTATTTTCAACCATTTCATAATAATTTCCGCCATCTTTATACGAAACACCAGGAACATATTTAACATTCTTACTACCATAAGTATTAACAAAAGCTTCATAAATAGTGTTATAACCACTTGCAAAACGATCTGTTAACTCACCCTGCCAAGAATATGACCATGCCCCATTAAGTGTTCTCATATTGTTTCCATTAGGTCCTGTTATTAATATTCTAGACTTTCCTTTAATAGGTAAAATATTTTCTTCATTTTTTAATAATGTTATTGCCTCTGAAGCAGCTTTATATGCCAATTGATTATGTTTTTCTGAACCAAAATCATCATATTCTCTATAATCAGTCACAGGAGTTTTAAATAAACCTAATTCGATTTTTAGTTTTAATATTTTACTAACTGCATCATCAATCCTACTCATTTTTACCTCCCCTTCTTCTACTAATTCTATTAAATTATTACAAAATTCTTCATAATCATATGGAACCATAGACATATCAATTCCCGAATTTATAGCTATTTTTGTTGCTTCTTTTTTACTTTTAGCTACTTTATCTCTATCATATAATTTATTAATATCTTCCCAATCAGTAAGAATTACACCCTCAAAACCAAGTTCTTTTCTTAAAAGATTTGTTAGTATATTATAATCTGCGTGAACTGGAATGCCATTAATTAATCCAGAATTAATCATAATTGTTTTAGCACCAGCATCAATAGCAGTTTTAAATGATGGTAAATGGTATTCTCTTAATGCATTTTCTGATATATAAGCTGGGGTTCTATCTTTACCTGAGATAGTAGCATGATAGCCCAAAAAATGCTTCATACAGGCTGCAATATTATATTTATTACTAACATCATTGTCTTTTCCTTGATATCCTTTAATCATAGCTTCACCAAATTTCTTTACAATTAATGGATCTTCTCCAAAAGTCTCAAATTGCCTAGGAAATCGAGGATCAATACCTAAATCTAAAACAGGAGAAAAATTCCAAGGTATACCAGAAGCTCTTGTTTCATAAGCACATACAAGAGCCATATTATAGGCATTTTCTGGATTCCAACTTGCTGCGGTAGTTATTTGTTGAGGAAACATAGTTGCACCATCTGTGTATGTAGTTCCATGAATAGCATCTATACCATAGATAATAGGAATACTCAATCTAGAACTATCAATAGCATATTTCTGAATATCTGTTATTGTATTAAACCATGTCTTAGGTTTTTGAGCAGTATTATTAATAGTATTTAAAACAGATCCAATTTTATAATCCACAATAGCCTTTCTAGCCTTTTTGTTATCAATCATTAATGGAAAAGATGAAGTCCATTTATTTGGACCTTTAGCTATTACAGTCAAATTAATTTGAGTCATTTGACCTACTTTTTCTTGTAATGTCATTTGAGATAATAAATCATTAATTTTATTATCTACATCATTTAATTTTTGAGGTGTACAAGAATATAGAAAAGACAATAATATTATTATATAATTTTTCATAAACAGTTAATCTAAATAAAACGACAATTTAATGAGATATTTTCCAAAAAGCTATGCCTCCAGCTTGTTTTCCAATATTTACAGATGATATTAATTTTAAAGTTTCAAGATTGATTATATCTACTGTACCTGGTTCACCCCCTACTCCTTCAACTGAAATAAATGCATATTTACTATCTGATGAAATAGCAACACCATGAGAAACATTTCTCTTGTTTTTAATAACTTTCAATTCTTTTTTTAATGCAATATCCCAGATAGCAGTGGATCCATCATTTTTATATGTGACAACTAATAATTTCCCATTAGGAGAAATTTCTATATTATAAGGACCCTTTCCAGTCTTAAATTTTTCTGTTATTTTCCACGAATCTACATCAACCTCAATAATCTCATTCGATCCATTAGCCGCAACATATAGTTTATTATTTGAGGGATGTGGAATAACCCATGTTGGTTTTACTTTAGTATGTGTCTTTTTTGTGTGATTCATGTTTGAATGATCCATCTTATCATTCATTAAGTTTATGTTATCACTTAATTTTAGCACCCTAGTTACTTTTAATGAAACCGCATCAATCTCAAATAATTCATCAGACATCATTGCTACAGAATAATGATAGAGACCATCAGATGATATTCTAGAACCATGTGGCATAGAACCAGTTTGTATTTGTTTTATCTCAGTCATAGTTTCAGGATCTACAACAGATACTGTACTAGGTTTCATATCACCATGTAAATTAAAATTTACACAATAAAGTAATCCTGTAGTTTCTGAAATCTGCATCGACGCAGGAAATAATCCTAGTAAAGTTTTTCCAACTACCTTATTTGTTGTTGTAGAAAACTTAAAAAGCGTACCATAAGGGTTACCGTGAGCAAGAGTTAAATACCAAAATTTACCATTTGGATCTACAGTTAACCCGTGAGGTCCTTCATTTTCAGCTGGCCATATTCCTACTGGTATTTTTTCTAATTCCACTCCATCTACACCATCAAATTTAATTAAAGAAACTTCATCTTCTGATTCAGCAGCCACATAAGCATAATAATCTTGTGAAAAAATTATTTTAGAATTAAGTAATAATAAAATGATTATTAAATAAATATTTTTCATTTTACTATTAATTAATAGAAGCTTTAGTTTTATCTGGTTTAATCGGCTCTAATTTAGCTGATCCAATTCCACTATTCCAATCCGAATAAAAAACATGCCCTTTATAAAGTTGCGCACCCCAACTCATTGTTGAGTTTGGAACATAAGCATTTTCACTACCAGAAAGGATGTATCCTATTTCTCTTCCTTGTTTATATAAATCACCCATTAAATCGCCACTTAAATCTACTACCCTAACTCCTCCAGTATACATAGCAACATACAAAACATCACCTTCTATCCAATAATTATGTGATCCATCTCCAGGAAGTTCATATCTAGCAACTTCTACAGGATTATCAAGATCAGTAAAATCTACAAAATGTAAAAAACCAGCTGTTACATTTTGTCCTTTAACATCAATACCATTTGGAAAAATTTCATCACCCAAGACAGTATAAAATTTTCCTGTCGACTTACTTTTATATGGAAAAGTAGCATGATGAGCACCACTTGCATAATTATAATTAGCAAAAGCAACTGGATTTGAAGGGGATCCATTAGCAATACCATTACCTACATCAACTAAATAAACACCATTTCTCCAATTTGAAGAATATGCAATTCCATCTTCTATCCAAACATCATGAATTGATTGACCAGGTTTTCCTAATTCAAATTTTCCAATTTCTTTAGGATTTTTTGGATCATCAATATTAATAACATAATATTTTTCACCATTACTAAGTGCATAAACATGATTTTCATAAATAAATACATTGTGTACTCCGCCTGTTAAATTCTGAGTATATTCAGAAATTATACTAACATCATAAGGATTAGTTACATCTATAATAATTATTCCATTTTTTCTATTAGAAGCACCTTCCCTACTTATAACACATATTTTTCCATCTTCAGAAACTTTTACATCATTTACTGTTCTAGCATCAACTTGAATACTATCTATCCTAATCATATTTGAAGGATTTGTAACATCCCAAAAGTAAGTAGTTCCATCAGCTCCCCATGTACCAGAAACAGCATAATCTCTTCCATCAACACCTTCAAAAACCCAAAAATCTGAAGTATGTTTATCATTTACTGTTCCAACCCCAATACTTTTAAATTTCCTTTTAATATTTCTATCAATTACATTAACAATTTTAGAAGCAGAAATATTTCCCACATTTGATGTAATTATATATTGACCAGCAACATCACCAACAAACCTCCCATCTTTTTCAATTAAACCAGATGCTGTATTACTTTTGTCAAAAGATTTACCTGTAAAAGAAAATTTAATAGGTGCATCTCCTATAACAACATTCTTTTTATCATACGCAACTGCTTTAAATTGGAACACGTCTCCTGTTCTAGCTTCGTCACTATTTGATTTAAGTTCTATATATGAAACAGGATTCTTTTTTATATTAAGGACAATAGAACTAGTAATACCTTCAAACTCTGCAGTTAAAGTTGACTTACCTGATGTTATAGCTTTTACATTATTTAAATTATCTATACTTATTAAATCATTTGATGATTTTAAATTAAATTTTACATCGTTTCTTACAAAACCTTTTTCATCAATAACCTCAAAAATTAAAGGAATATAAGAATCTGTATATAATACATTATTAATTAATGATATTTTTATTTCATTTACTGGAGGATAATTTACTTTAACAGAAAAATCTTTCCTTAACCTATTACCTCCTTCTTGAATACAAATAGCAACAACTGTATAAAAACCTGGTAAATTAGCAGTTATTTCACCTGTTTCATTATCTACATTTAAAGCTTCTCTATTTCTTGAATAATAAATCATATTATTACAAGAAACCTCATTGTCATTATCATCCATTGTTACAGATGAAGCTACAAATGATTCATCAACATCAAGTACTAAATCTTGAATGGTTGAAACAATTCTATTACTTTCTTGAGAATATAATTCAAAAGAAAAAGTTATTATAAACAATAGTATTATAGGTTTAATTATTTTCATTGGGTTTTATTTAATTTGTTTTTTAAAATTCCATTCAGCTAATAATTTAGTTGAAGGATCTAATATTATTCGATTAGGTTCTTTATCAGATTTAATTATAAATTTTTTTAAATCTGGAGTTAATTTAATTTCTTCTAATTTAGATAAAAATTCATTTCCATAAAAAATTTTCAATTCTAAAGGCACATAAAAATAATATCCATCATTTTGAACTTGACTTAAATTAATTATAATTTCTTTATTCTTTTTGTCATAACTCCAATTTCCATCTAAAATAATATTACCACCTTTATATAACCATTGATCAAAAAATATAGTTAAATCAGTGTTTGATGCTTTTTCCATTTCTTTTTTAAAACTCTCAGTGTCTGTATTTGAATTAAAATTATTTAAATAATAGGATCTAATTCCTTTATTAAATGAATCATCACCAATATAATTTCTTAACATATGTAATATCCAAGCGCCTTTTTGATATATATAACCAGATAAAACATTTTTCATATTATCTAAGTCATCATGAACAATTGTATAATCTTTATTTTTTTTATAAAATTTAAAAACACTATTTCTAGAATTAATTAAACCCTCTACAAAATCATCCCTACCATAGGCATGTTCTCTGAACAATAAAGTAAAATAAGTAGCAAAACCTTCACTTAACCAAACATGATCCCAATCATTTTCAGTAACACAATTACCAAACCACTGATGAGCAACTTCATGAATAATAACGTTTCTCCATCGTTTACTTCTTGTTCCAGTAACAGAAACATCACTATAAAAAATAGCAGTTGCGGATTCCATTCCACCACTTACACTATTAGACTGTACATTTGCTAACTTTTCATATGCAAAAGGGCCAACGTAATCACTAAAAAATTGAAGTGTATGTTTAGTTGGAATGGCAAAATCATAAAAACCTTTTTCTCTATCTTGTTTATACACCCATGTTTGAATTGATTTTCCATCAAAATTATCTACGTATTGTACTGCAAATTCTGCTACTCCCAATGCAAATAACCAACAGGATATAGGAACAGATTGTTTCCAATGAGATCTTTTAAGATTGTTATCAAGATTAGACTCTTCAATTAACAATCCATTTGATATAACTTGATAATTACTAGGTGCGATTACTATAAATTCAGAAGTTGCTTTATCATATGGATGATCAACTAGAGGTAACCAATTTCTACCCTTATTTGGCCAATTATCGCTAAAAAATGTTCTATCGCCATGCATATTAGGGCCTATTATTAAACCAGTAACAGGTATTCCATGATATTGAACTTCAACCGTATTTATATTATCTATTTCTTTTACAGTTATCAATAACACATCATTTTTATGTGTAAATATTACGGGAGTGCTATTATACTTAACATAATCTACAACCATGCCTTTACCATCTTCCTTCATGGAAATTAAATCTAGACGAATAAATTTAACATTATCTGTTTTAATTTTTAAATCTATAGTTGTTATACCAGAAACTATATCATCATTATCATTAAGATTTATTTCAAAAGAATAATTGATTATATCAATGTTATAATTTTTTGGATATAAATCTTTTGAAAAAACTAATTCATAATTTAAAAATAGAATTGTAAATAAAAATAGAAATATTTTTTTTAACATGAATAAGAAGTTATTTTAATAAAGTAGTAAAAAATTAAATTTACATTATTTTTCATCATTTTTAAAAATAGAGATATATTCGTGACCTTAATTTAAATAATTATGATTGAAAAAATAGGTATTATAGGTGGTACAGGTAAAATGGGATCATCATTTAAAAAAAAGTTTGAAAAAATAGGTCATAATATTTTTATATCTGATGAAACATCAAAGGATAAAGAATTAGAGATTTTAAATACTTGTGATTGGATAATATTAACAGTTCCTATTGATAAAACATTATCTGTATTTAAATCAATAAAAAATAAAATCAACAAGAATCAAGTTTTTAGTGATTTCACATCTGTAAAATCAATTATAAGCAACGAACTAAGTAACTGTAGTTTCGAAGTGGTTTCCTGTCATCCATTATTTGGACCATTAAATGAATTTAAAGGGCAGAACATAATAACTATACCAGTTAATGCGTCAAAAAAATACTCAGAAATTAAAGATATTTTTAAAAAAATGCATTTAAATATAACTGAGATAAAAACACTTAATGAACATGATAATTATATGAGTTTAATTCAAGGAATGACACACTTTTCTCATATTTGTTTTACAACTGCAATGAAAAAACTTAATCTTGATCTAGATAAAATAATGGAAATTTGTAGTCCGATTTATCTATCAAATATTTCTTTTTCTTCTAGAATTACTGGAGGTGATGAAAATTTGTATACTAATATTATTATGGATAACCCTAAAAACAATGAAGTACTAAAATTATACTTAGAAACTTCTAATAAACTTTATAAACTAGTAGATAATAAAGACTATTCATCTTTTAAAGAAAATTTTATAGATAATAGAAATTATTTAAAAAAACATCTATCAAAAATGGTAAAACAAAGTGACTTCCTAGTCAACAAAATGGCAGAGTTCAAAAGTGGCTCTAAATAGGTTTTAATTAATGTTTTATCAATTCAAAGAACAGTATTCGCAACACTTTTGCGACATATTTACGACACTTTACCATAACAATAGTATAAAAAATTATACATTTTTCTATTAAAATCTTATCATACTTTTAAAATTGACCTCGCCTCTTCTTCCAGGATTCTATTGATTTTGTTTAGGCATTTAAGGGAAAATGTTTTTTGCACTAATTACTTAATAAGTATAAGTACTTAATAAGTATAAGTACTTAATAAGTATAAGTATTAACATAGTATAATTACTTAATAAGTATAAGTATTAGTTAATAATTATATATATCTATTTATATTTTTTTAATAAAAATAAATAGATATATAATTAGTTAATAAAGTAATAAGTAGTTAATAAGTATAATTATTAAGTAATTAGAGAAAACAAATTTTAAATTCTTAAATGCGTAGTCAAGCCGTGTCCCCAAGACAAAGGCGAAGACTAACCCCACTCCCCTTTTGACATTTGCCTTTTCTCTTGAATCTTGATAGATTGTTCTTTTAACTAAACAATAAAAATTATGA
>LWDU01000065.1_pt1 | contig 52332 bp, 58 predicted proteins | sample 727161 | NCBI WGS metagenome assembly LWDU01 (sample SAMN04566230, study PRJNA314399) | hydrothermal vent metagenome | isolation source: deep sea hydrothermal plume seawater | place: Mexico: Gulf of California, Guaymas Basin | collected 2004-07-11
GTAGAAATACGTTCACGCGATAACTTCTTCGCCGTCTATGGCGAAGCTGAACCTGCTCAGCACGCTGCAGATGTTATCTATAATCTTTATCAACACACGGCTCACTCCGACCATGTATCTCCCGAAGAGGTACATCTACACCTGCGACAATATGAGAGAAGAAAGTCTATGGATCAATCGGCTAACACCATCCCTGCCCCCAGTGATATCGAAAACTTTTCGGTTATTCGCACTAAGAAAGGCAATATTATGCCCCGCGGGCTAAATCAACAGCGCTATGTGCGGGCCATGCAAACTCATGACATTAATTTCGGTATAGGCCCTGCTGGGACAGGAAAAACCTACCTCGCTGTTGCCTGCGCAGTAGAAGCCTTATTAAGAGATGAGGTGGAGCGCATTCTATTGGTTCGACCTGCCGTTGAGGCTGGCGAGAGATTGGGGTTCTTGCCTGGCGATCTGGCACAAAAAGTTGACCCCTATCTGCGCCCCCTATATGACGCTTTGCACGAGATGCTCGGCTTTGAAACAGTCGCAAAACTTCAGGAGCGCAATGTTATTGAAATAGCGCCTCTTGCGTATATGCGTGGCCGCACGTTAAGTGGTGCCTATATCATTCTCGATGAAAGTCAAAACACTACTCGAGAACAAATGAAAATGTTTCTCACAAGAGTTGGATTTGGCTCCACGGCCGTCATTACAGGCGACATGTCACAGATAGATCTTCCTCGTGGTGTTAACTCAGGGTTAGTGCATGCTTGTAGCGTTTTAGAATCTGTTGAAGATATTAGCTTCACTCATTTTGAGTCTCGAGATGTTGTTCGCCACCCGATTGTTCAAAGTATCGTAGACGCCTACGATGCTCATGAAAAAGAGTCCTAGCGCTCTAATTTATGACTATTTCCATCCACATTCAAAGGGCTTGCACCTCCGAGGAGTCTCCGGACGAAGCGAGCATTCACCATTGGGTTACTGCGGCACTGAGAACAACAGATACCTTAGAGCTCAGTATACGAATTGTAGATGAGAAAGAAAGCGCTCAACTAAATCGCCAGTATCGTGAGAAAACAGGGCCTACAAATGTTCTTTCATTCCCCTTTGACGCTGTTGTGCCAGAACCTCTACCGATACTGGGTGACCTCGTAATTTGCGCTCCCGTCGTAGTGCAAGAAGCCACTGAACAAAATAAGTCAATCAACGCGCACTGGGCACATATGATTATTCATGGTGTTCTACATTTGCTAGGGTATGATCATAGCGATGAGAAAGATTCGGAGATCATGGAAAGCCTGGAAACTGAAATTTTACTTGGCCTGGATTTCCCAGAACCTTACCTAGAGCCCGCAGGCAATGAAAAACCTAGCGAGCATTACTGAGATAACCATGAACGACGAATCGTCTAACCCAAATTCCACCGAACCCTCTTTTTTAAAAAGATTAGTTCGAGCATTTTCCGCCAATCCGACCAGCAGCGATGAAGTCGCTGACATGCTGCGAAGTGCAGAAAATGAATCAATTATTGATGCAGGCGCACTGCAGATTATGGAAGGTGCTCTAAAAGTATCCGACTTGCAGGCCCGGGAGATTATGATCCCACGATCGCAGATGAAATTCATTGAAGCAGACTTATCGTTAGAGGAAATTCTTAACACCGTTATCCAATCACAGCATTCTCGTTTTCCTGTAGTTGGAGAATCTTCAGACGATATTCAGGGTATTCTGTTGGCTAAAGAATTACTCCCCTTAGTGCTATCAGGCAAGGACTCTTTTGATCTAAAGAGTCTGCTACGCCCAGCCAATATCATTCCGGAAAGTAAGCGAATTAACATTCTGTTACAAGAATTTCGAGAACAACGCTACCATATGGCAATAGTGGTAGATGAATATGGTGGAGTATCTGGACTCCTGACCATTGAAGATGTTTTGGAGGAAATAGTCGGTGAAATTGAAGATGAGACCGATGAGCATGAACCAGAGCAAATTCGTAAACTAGGCGACAACCTATATTCAGTTGAGGCTATTACTGAAATAGCCGACTTTAACGAATATTTTGATGTCGGTTTGCCAGATGACGACTTTGACACCGTTGGCGGAATTGTTGTGCACGCCCTAGGCCGATTACCAAAAGTGGCTGAAAAGACTAGTATCGGAAATTTTGATTTCACGGTGCTCGCAGCAGACAAGCGAAAGGTAACCTTGCTACAAGTCTCTAAAACAATCTAATGAGAGGCAACGAAAAACTTCAACATTACGGCGGCCTGCTCTTTGCTGGAGCCATTTTTTCCCTTGGCCTAGTACCATTCAATTTTTGGCCCGCGGTGCCCATTAGCATTGCCCTGCTGTTCCGCACCCTGCAACATAAAACTATTAAACAAACGCTTTTAAATACTATAGCCTATGCTTTCGGTTTGTTTTTTGCCGGTGCCAGCTGGCTCTATGTCAGTATTCACGAGTATGGGTTTATTGCCGCACCCCTAGCCCTATTAGCGACAGCATTATTTTGTCTCTTTTTAGCCTTTATTTTTGCTATGCCCTTCGCCTTGAGTCCATTTATTCCTCAAACGCCTATTAGCTGGATACTCGCCCTTCCCTCTATATGGGTTCTTAGTGAGTGGATAAGAACCTGGTTTTTGACAGGATTTCCGTGGCTATTTGCCGGCTATAGTCACACCGAAACCTGGCTTAGTGGCTGGGCTCCTGTCGGAGGTGTTCTATGGCTAAGTTTTCTTAGCGCCTTTTCTGGAATACTTTTAACGTTGATTTTTCAAGGGCATATTAAGCTCTCTGCGGTTCGTCAATCAACGGTAGTTATGTTGTGTATTGTGGTCGCGGGTTATATCTTGCAGCAATATCAATGGACTGAAAAAAGCGGCAAACCTATATCAGTAGCGCTGATCCAGCCTAACATCCCGCAAGGTGAGAAATGGTCTAAAGAAAAACAGACTGCCATACTCTCACAATTAAGCGCACAAAGTGAGGTCCATTGGGATAAAGACTTGATTATCTGGCCAGAAATGGCTGTGCCAACTACTCCAGAACGCATTCCTGTCTTCATACAGGACCTTCAGAAAAGAGCCTTAAAGACGAATACAAGTTTACTCTCAGGCATAGTGACTTACGACAACGAAACCCGTCGTTATTTTAATTCAATGATCGCTCTGGGTCCATCCTCTGGACAATACAATAAAACACGACTGGTACCTTTTGGCGAATATGTACCCCTTGAATCATTACTGCGTGGGCTGATTAAGTTCTTTGACCTGCCCATGTCGTCAATTGCACGGGGGGCGGATAATCAAGAACCTTTTTCGGTGCAGGGACACTTTATTTCAGCGGCTATTTGCTATGAAGTGGTCTATCCAGACCTAGTCGCACGTAATAGTATCGATTCAGCGGTTATTATGACGGTAAGTAATGATACTTGGTTTGGGCGCTCTATTGGCCCCAAACAGCATATGCAGATGGCGCAAATGAGAGCCCTAGAAAATGCCAAGCCATTGATTCGTGGCACTAATAATGGCATTTCTGCATTAGTTGATCACCGAGGTCGGATCTACCAAACAATTGAGCTGCACCAGACCTTAGCGCTCTCTGGCACGGTGCAACCCAGAATCGGAGCGACATTATTTACTAAACTTAGGTCATGGCCTATCATTTTGATCGCCTTACTTATTTGTATCGGTTTAGTTAGGGCAAGAAAACAATATTGAGATCGTGGAGGTCCCAAGTGATGACAATCAATAAAGTATTACTTACCGTTTTAGTCGGTTTATCAATATCACTCTCAACCATTGCGTTAGAAATAGGTGATCAGGCGCCAGATTTCACCCTTGAGGCTACCGATGGCAACACCTACACCCTAGCGCAATTTCACAACAAACAAGCAATTGTGATTGCATGGTACCCAAGAGCATTCACATCTGGCTGCACTATTGAGTGCAAGTCTCTTGCAAAGAATGGTCATCTGCTTAAAAAGCTAGATGTAACCTATTTTATGGCGAGCGTGGATCCCTTAGAAACGAACAAAGAATTTGCCGCCGAAAATGAGGCTGACTTTCCCTTGCTCAGCGATCCCTCTAAAAAAGTCGCCACGGCCTATGATGTTCTGGCCTTTTACGGTGTGCCAATGCGCCATACCGTCTATATAGGTAAAGATGGCAAAGTTCTGTTTGTTGATCGCAATATTCAGGCCGCAACCTCAGCAGAGGATATGGTGGCTAAACTTAAGGAGCTTGGTATACCTGCCCGTCAAGCCAGCTAAAGTCCGACACTAGTTATTTTATAATCCCTGCGATGAATACTCTTCTGGGTATTCATCGTATGTGACTGTTAGAGTGGGCTTCATTCGCCTATAATTCACGCTTAATTCGTAAACCCTATAAGCAGTGAATATTAATGACCTCAGACGTAGTATATAACCCCGCTCAGATAGAACGAGAAGCCCAGAAGTTCTGGACAGACAACAAGATCTTTGAAGTCACTGAAGATCCTGACAAAGAAAAATTCTATTGCCTCGCCATGTTTCCCTATCCCAGCGGAAAATTGCATATGGGACATGTGCGCAATTATACAATCACCGACGTAATTGCTCGATATCAGCGCATGCAAGGGAAAAATGTGCTTCAACCCATGGGCTGGGACGCATTTGGCTTGCCGGCTGAAAATGCCGCCGTGGAAAATAAAACCGCACCAGCTCAATGGACCCATGAAAACATTGCTTACATGAAGGCACAGCTAAAGTCTCTTGGCTTTGGTATTGACTGGTCACGAGAATTGGCTACCTGTGAGCCCGACTATTATCGCTGGGAACAATGGTTTTTCACAAAGCTGTACGAAAAAGGTCTTGTTTACAAAAAGACCAGCGCAGTTAACTGGTGTCCTAAAGACGCCACCGTACTAGCCAACGAGCAAGTAATCGATGATTGCTGTTGGCGCTGTGACACCCCAGTAGAACGAAAAGAAATTCCCCAATGGTTCATACGTATCACCGACTATGCCGAGCAATTGTTGGACGATTTGGACGATTTGGATCAGTGGCCAGAACAAGTTAAGACGATGCAACGTAACTGGATTGGCAAGAGTCGCGGTATCAACGTTACCTTTGATCTTTCAGAGAGCATTTCTGGGCATCAAGACTTTGAGGTCTACACCACACGGCCTGATACTTTGATGGGCGTTACCTATCTAACATTAGCAACGCAGCATCCAATAGCACTGGAAGTTGCTCTAACTAATTCTTCCTTGGCAGAATTTATAGAACAGTGCCAAACACAACAGATATCCGAAGCTGAGATGGCCACAATGGAAAAGCGTGGCATAGATACTGGTATCACAGCCCTGCATCCATTGACTGGAGAACCTGTTCCAGTATGGGTGGGGAACTATGTGTTGATGGACTATGGTTCGGGAGCAGTAATGGCTGTGCCCGCTCATGATCTACGTGACCATGAGTTTGCTAAGAAATATCAACTACCTATAAAGCAGGTTGTGGCGCCAACAAACGACCAACATTGTGACGTTGATGTTGAAGCTTTTACTGAAAAAGGGCTACTCGTTAATTCAGGTCCCTACAACGGACTTGATTTCGCTGCCGCCTTTGATGCCATGGCAGCTGATCTTGAGTCCACTAATCATGGTTCAGTAACCACCAATTATCGCCTGCGTGACTGGGGTGTTAGTCGTCAGCGCTACTGGGGTACGCCTATCCCAATGTATAATTTGGCGGAGGGCGGTGAAATTCCAGTGCCTCTAGATAAATTGCCCGTAATTTTACCCACCGACGTTACGATGGATGGCATCCAATCACCAATTAAGGCAGACAAAAATTGGCGCATGGCCGACTTGAACGGCCAATCAGTTGAGCATGAGACAGACACTTTCGACACTTTTATGGAATCTTCCTGGTATCACGCTCGGTTTACCTGTTCCGACCTAGACAGCGCAATGCTCGACCCAGAGCGGGCCGATTACTGGCTTCCGGTAGATCAATATGTGGGCGGTATAGAACACGCTATTTTGCATCTGCTTTATGCTCGGTTTTACCACAAATTATTACGTGACGAAGGATTAGTCAGCAGTAGCGAGCCCTTCAAGAGTCTACTATGCCAAGGCATGGTGCTGGCAGAATCTTTTTACACTGAAAGCGCAGGCCGAAAAATCTGGCTGTCCCCCCGCGACGTTAAGGTTGAACGAGATGCTAAGGGTCGGGCCCTGACCGCCATTGAGATTAAAACCGGCCTGCCAGTCCACAGTGGCGGCATTACTAAGATGTCTAAATCTAAAAATAACGGCATAGACCCGCAGACGACTATTGATAAATATGGAGCTGATACAGTACGGCTGTTCACGATGTTTGCAGCGCCTCCAGAGCAAACTCTAGAATGGAGTGATGAGGGCGTTTCTGGCGCCTACCGTTTCTTGCGCAAACTATGGAAGATGGTTCATGATCACCTAAGCCACAATATTGTTGCTCCCATAAATGTCGACAGCCTTAACGAGACGCAAAAAGATCTGCGACGCAAGACTCACGAAACCATCGGTAAGGTTAACGATGACTATGGTCGGCGCAATACCTTCAATACGGCGATTGCCGCAGTTATGGAATTGCTAAACGATATTGCCAAGCTGAATGAGTCAGATGCGCAGTCTATCGCGGTAAGACATGAAGCTTTGACCTGTGCTATTTTACTATTATCCCCTGTGGCGCCGCATATCTGTCATAGTTTGTGGGCGACTCTGGGTAACTCAGAATCAGTCGCAGATGCTAGCTGGCCCGTTGTTGACGAGTCAGCCTTGGTTCGCACGACGATAACCTTAGTGCTCCAAGTGAATGGCAAGGTACGCGGTAAAATCGAAGTGTCTGCCGATATTTCCAAGCAAGGCATTGAAGAAATTGCCCTCCAAGATGCTAATGTTCAGCGCTTTATAGAAGGTTTTACCATTCGCAAAATTATTGTTGTACCTAGTAGATTAATTAACATCGTGGCTAACTAAGAGACCAGTGATGAAACAAAAAATATTGCTAATAGCCCTTACTTTCCTAGTCACTAGCTGTGGCTGGCAATTACGTGATACTCAGATTGCTCCTTCATCAATAGGAACTATTTACATCTCCTCAAGTAATCCTAGTAGCGCCCTGATCACAGAGTTAAGACGAGCCCTTAATACCTATGGCGTGAAGGTCGCGTCTAATTCTGCAAGCGCAAACTATGCTGTCGTTATTGTCGACTTTAGGCAAAATCATCGCACTGCAAGTCTTAACGCCAGCGCTCGAGTTGCCGAGTATCAGCTTAACGAAGATATTGATTTTTATATCACCGACCCTCAAGGTAATCAAGTAACACCTTTATCCACAGCCTCTGTGGAACGTGTTTATGAATTTAGTGAGGACGACATCCTAGCTTCAGATAATGAGGAGCAGTTTATACGCAACGGAATGCGCGAAGATATAGCGCGTCAAATATTGAATCGATTGCGCGTTTTGCCTCAGTAAATAGAGTGCTGAAGAAACCTAAGAGTAAGCGATGAAAATACGACCAGAGCAATTCAAAAACCACCTTCATAAAGATCTGTTGCCTGCCTATATGATTAGCGGAGATGAGCCTTTGCTAGCGCAGGAATCAGGCGACGCCCTGCGTCTTGCAGCCCGGCAGCAAGGATTCTCGGGAAGGGATGTTTTTTATAGCGATGGCAAATTTGACTGGGACCAACTGCACAATGAAGCTAACGCATTATCGCTATTTGCTGAAAAGAAAATAATCGAAATTAATATTAGTAATGGCAAACCTGGTGATAAGGGTAGCAAGGCAATCTGTGAACTCTGCGCTAACCCGAATCCAGATATTCTATTATTAATAGTCGCTCCTAAGCTTGAACGCGCGGCACAAAATAGTAAGTGGGTTAAAAGCATTGAATCCTTGGGAGCCCATGTCCAAGTGTGGCCTATCACGGGTGAACAATTACCGCGCTGGATTACGCAGCGCCTCCATGATTCGGGGATAGACGCAAACCAAGAGGCCGTTCAAATTCTTGCAGAGCGGGTTGAGGGCAATCTTTTAGCCGCCACCCAAGAAATAGAGAAGCTTAAATTGTTGGCGATAGACGGCAAAGTCGATGCAACAACAATGTCCTCGGTAGTTGCTGATAGTGCAAGATATAACCTGTTTGAGTTTGTCGACAAAATATTAATGGGAGATGCTCAATCTGCCGCGAGATCATTGCGAGGTTTGCAGAATGAAGGGACCGACGCAGTTCCACTGCTGTGGGCTATCACTAGAGAATTACGTATTCTTGTTAAGGCCAGTGAACAGGTAGCTAAAGGCGAGCACAGTGACTGGGCCCTAAAGAATGCTGGCGTTTGGGAAAAACGCTTACCACTATTTCGTCGCGCACTTAAACGATGCAGTGGCGCCCATCTTAGAATGTTGATGTATCAAGCGGGGGCCATTGATCAAGCTATCAAAGGTATCCGAAAAGCAGATACTTGGGACGAAATGACAACTCTGGTTCTATCTTTTGCTGGCAGCCAAATACTAAAACCAAGCAACGTTAAATTACTAATAGAAAGCTAGAATCAACCCTTCAGCTCAATCATATTTTTAATTTTACTAGTTTCCTAACCAAAAATAGACCACACCGGTAATCACCAGAATCCCGATTAAGTTGAGCACTAGTCCTTCTCTTACCATTCGTTCGACCGTTATCTTGCCAGTACCAAAAACAATTGCGTTGGGACCAGTAGCCACTGGCAACATGAAAGCACAGCTTGCGGACAGGGCTGCTGGCAACATTAAGAGTGCCGGTTCAAAACCAGCCCCTAATGAAGCCGCCGCGAGGATAGGCATAAGCAAAGCTGTGGTGGCGGTATTACTGGTTATTTCTGTAAGGAAGGTGACGGCCATTGCAACAACTGCTATCACCACAATAATTGATAAGCGAGTCACACCAGAAAGCGCATCTCCGATTGCTGTGCTAATGCCTGTGATCGCAAAGGCTTTTGCAATAGCAATTCCGCCAGCAAATAATAACAAAACCCCCCAGTGAATCGTGGAAGCCGACTCCCAATCCAATAATTTACCGCCAGAACCATTAGGTACCACAAACATTAGTACAACTGCCGTCAAGGCTACCGCTGCATAATTTGCAGACGGCACACCGAACCAAGTAGTCCAACCACCGAATGGCTCGCGCAGAGTGATCCAGGCTAGAGCAGTTAAACCAAATATGATTAACACGCGAATTTCTTCATGACGCCAGACGCCAACTTTAGGTATTTCTAGAGGTGTGCCATTTTTTAGATGGCGCGTCATCCACAAACTCGCTACCGGAATCATAATCACTACCACGGGTAACGCCCAAGCCATCCATTGACTAAAGCTTGGCATGGAACCCGTAGTTTCAGCATACACCTTAAGAAAAATGACATTAGGAGGCGAACCTATTGGCGTACCCAAACCTCCAATACTTGCAGAGTAGGCAATGCCCAGAAAAAGCGCTATAGCAAGCTTTTGACTTTCATCAGAATTTTCTACGCTGTCTATAACCGCATAGGCAACAGGCAATAACATAAGGGTGGTTGCAGTATTTGACACCCACATACTTAATGCAGCTGAGGCCACCATAAAGCCAAACACTAATCGACTCTGGTTCTCGCCACCAAATAGGTTCACCAAACCCAAAGCAATCCGTCGATGAGCGCCACTTTTTTCCATCGCTTTTGACAGCATGGCGCCGCCCATCAGTAAAATAATAAGCGGGTCACCATAAGCTTGAGCAACCTGCTTACCATCGAGTATGCCCAACAGAGGCATGACGCCTAAGGGAATCATAGACGTCGCTGGAATCGGGATCGGTTCAAATATCCACCATAAAGCACAAAGAATCGTCAGGCCAGCTGTCAAAGCCCCCTCTATGGCCCATCCATAAGATAGCATTAATGCCGAGACACTGGCTCCGGCCAGAGGCCCGACCCAAAGCATTAGCAGCTTAACTTGATCAGTCATTATTCGTCCTGTAACGTAAAGTCACCGCGCTCATAGGCCGTCACAATATCTGCCGCATTAGCCTGGTCTGATTCGTTGACCATGATCGACAGGTGTCCCATAACAGCGACCTCTCCCAAACCACCCTGTAATGAAGCCCCATGAAGGAATACCTGCAAGCCGGCTTGCTCGATCAAGTCTCTCAGTAATTGAGCTTCAAAATAATCACTACCGCGATACACTGAAATCATAACCGCCGCCGGCGTATACTATAAGCAACACCCCCTAAAAGGATACCCGAAGTATTCGCCAGTAAATCAAGTGGATCCCCATAACGATAGGCTGTCATAGACTGGACTATTTCCATGAGCAGCCCAAAGAGCACTAAAACAACACCAATCCTCCAGATCGAAAACCGATAACCATAAGCGCAAATGGCTAAGAAATACAGAGCCCCATAGGCGATGGAGTGGAGTATCTTGTCCTGCCCGCTAACCAGCCCTTGAGGCACATTGACAGGCAATAGCGACAATAAGGTCACTGCCACAATGGCCAACCAAAAAAACAGCTTGACGTTATTCAGTAGTGACATCTTAGTTCTCTGTTATCTGCTTATTTAAATGAGTATACCTATCCAAAGTCCCCACATCACACCATTCTCCTGAATAAAGGGTGCCGCTTATCTGATGGGAGAGGATTGCAGGTCGCAGTAAATTGCGCAATGGAAAAACATTCTCCTGCGGGTCGATATCCGCGAATAGTTCAGGTCTTAATACACTAATGCCACTATAGGTGTGTCGTTTCGACTCAAAGCCTATTCTATGATGTGCAAGCGAAAAATCACCCATTGGATTGTGCTTGGGGTTATCCACCAACACCAAATGGGCCAGATTATTCAACTCTAACGACTTCATCAGCAAAGTTTCAATGGGAAAATCAGTCCAAATGTCGCCACTAATCAACAAAAAAGGGGCTGTCCCTAAAAAGGATAGAGCATTCAAAATGCCACCCCCAGTCTCCAAAGGGTACTCTTCGCGAGACCAATTAATGGTCACTCCGAATTGACTGCCGTCAGAAAAATAGTCTTCTATTTGGTCTGCTAACCAAGAGATATTAATTACGATTTCGGTTATACCCGCACCCGCAAGCCTTTCAAGATGGTACGCAAGCAAAGGTTTCCCGGCGATCTCAAGCATAGGTTTTGGTGTTCTATCGGTCAGTGGTCGCAACCGAGCGCCCAATCCAGCGGCCAAAATCATTGCCTTCATAGCGGCCCACTCCGATCCTTATACCAACTTTGTTTTAGTAAATACGGCGTAATTTTTTGTTCAAACCAATCGCCAAATTCACGCGTCTCGGGGTAGCGATTGGCTATCTCTAGGCTATAGGCTACCACTAGAGATAGGTCATTCAAATAACCAACTTTGCCGTCTCTTAGCACCAATCGAGAAAATATACCCATCACTTTTATATGTCGTTGCAACCCCATAAGGTCGAACCAACGTAAAAAAACCTGATCGTTAACTTTATTTATTAACCCCACCTGTTCTAACCTTTGCTTATAATTTAGAGCTCTTTTCTGGACTAACTCCACGGGCCAACGCACGTAGCAATCCTTTAAAAGAGAAACTAAGTCATAAGTAATAGGGCCTTCAACAGCATCTTGGAAATCAATCACTCCAATGCTGTCATCCTCCAAAATCATTAAATTGCGTGAATGGTAATCTCGATGAACAATCACCTTGGGTTGCTCTAGAGCACTACCGGTTAAGTCGCTATAAAGTTTTTCAATCATAATCTGTGCCGCAGCATCGATCTCGACTCCAAGCAGTTCTTTTACAAACCATTGTTCAAATAAATCGAGCTCATTAGACAAAGCCTCTAAGTCATATGGTGCGAAAACCTGAGGGTTAGCGGATAATTGTTGAATTGTCAGGAGCATGGACTCTGCCTGTTGGTAGCGATAATCAACAGACTTATCTGTAAGGACCGTTTGTAATAATATTTCACCAAAGTCTTCTAGCAATAAAAAGCCACGACTGAAATCAACTGCTCTGAGTGAAGGCCGCCTTATGCCTGCAGCTTTAAAGACCAATGAAATATCAACATAAGCCTGGTTCTTTTCCTTACTTGGCGGCGAATTGACAGCGATGAGGCTCGGTTGAGTATTTAATCGATAGTAGCGGCGAAAACCAGCATCACCCATGAGAGGCGAGACATGTAGCGGCTCAATAAGCTTGCTGTCAACGGGCAGATAAGCCAAAATCCAGTCTATAAAATCCTGACTAAGATCGCTATTCATCAGTTTCTATTCCTCCAAAGGAGGTTGATTTATCAGCTAAGACCACTGTATCTATACTCCCTTGGCAATAAAATTTAATTTTAGCTCATTTAAGTGATTTGATCGCGCTAATAGTCGAATATATCAGGTAAAATGTGAGTGTATTAATATGACTGTTGGACTCTGGCCCTGATGCTAGCAAATCAATACATTTCTACCCGCCTTCATCTGCGTTTTATAATTGCAGTGACCATCAGCCTCGCATGGCCGATTACAGTGCTAGCGACTGAAAATGACGCCGGGCCACACAACCTTGACTGGGTCAAAGCTCAGGCTATGACGGACGAGCAACGCAGTAAACTCGCCGCTGATTGTTGCGGTGCCTATCTTGAACCTCAGCATGATGGTCAAGATGCTAATTTGAAAATGGAAGATGCGCCCCTAAGAATTAGAGCGATCGCCACTGAAGCTCCATCTGATTCGGTGGCGATCTTAGAAGGTGATGTCCAGATATCCCAAGGCAACCGTGAGGTTCGCAGCCGTTATGCTAGAGTTGATAAGTCGACAGGTCAGGTTTCCTTAGAAGGCAATGTGCAATTTCGCGAACCAGGTCTACTACTCCTTGGTGATCGGGCGACCATTGACATGGCTACCCGAAATGTACAGGTCCACAATGTCACCTATGTTATTCATGAAGCTTCAATCCGCGGCACTGCCAAAAATCTGAATCGAAATGCTAAAGACATTATCGTTATCAATGATGCTTCCTACTCGTCCTGCGAACCCGGCGATTCAAGCTGGCATCTAGTGGCTAAAGAAATTGAAATTAATCAAAACACTGGTTTCGCCACGGTTAAAAGTGCCCGCATAGAAGTCAAAGATGTTCCGATTTTCTACTTACCCTACATGAAATTCCCAATCGATGATCGTCGCTCATCAGGGCTACTGTTTCCCGCGATCGACATGAATCAGAAAAATGGCTTAGATTTCACCCAGCCTATTTATTGGAATATTGCGGAAAATTACGATGCCGCTATATCTCCACGCTATATTCAACATCGTGGTTTCGGCCTAGAGACGGACTTTCGGTATCTGAATAGTTGGTCAGAAAATAAAGTTTCTGCCGCTTTTTTAGCGAATGACAAGGGTGGAAATGACGCTGAAAAAATTGACCCCCTCACTGGGCTTTATCCGAACGAGGGTGAAGATCGCTATATGTTTAATTTCAACCATCTTGGCGGTAAAGGCCTACCTTGGTCTACCTTTGTAGATTACAACAAGGTCAGCGACATACGATATGTGCGCGATCTTGGCAACATGACGATCAATGAAACTAGCAGAACTCACTTGCAACAGCGGGCCCATGCTAGCTATAAAACCGACCATTGGAACTACCGTATCGGAAGCCGAGACTATCAAGTGATTACGGAAGGATTAGATGACCAGTATTCTGTGGTGCCTAATGTCTCTATCAATGGCTACTATCGTTTTACCAATAATGTAGTGATTGACCTTAACAACCAATACACCAGATTTAACCACAGTAATCCAAGCATGGTGGAAGGCAGTCGAAGTCGAATTGATTACGGCATAAGCTGGGATCGACACTGGAATTGGGGCTACTTCAAGCCTAAAGTAGAAGTGAAACACCTTTCCTATAACCTAGACAGCCCAGATGGTCTGTCAGCCCAGCTAACTAACAGAACCCCAGAGATAACCATTCCGGTATACAGTCTTGATACTAGCGTGTTTTTCGAAAGAAACTCAAACTTGATGACTGGGTATACCCAAACTTTTGAACCGCGAGTGTTTTATCTAAAATCGACCTACAGAGATCAATCATCTCTACCTGATTTTGACACAAGAGAGCTCACCCCTTCTTATGAAAAGCTGTTTCGTGATGGCCGCTTCGTCGGCGGCGACAGGATCTCTGATGACAAGCGTTTGACGGTAGGTTTTACCACTCGTTTCATTGACCAAGCAACAGGCCAGGAAAGATTCAGAGCTAGTATCGCTCAGTCTATGTATTATACAGAGCGCTTAGTGACTTTGGCGGCAGCTCCCACTACGCAAGAATTATCTGATAGGGGTCGGGACAAATCTCTCATCGCAATAGAACTAACAGGACGATTCAATAAAAAATGGCGCTTCAGTGGCGACCTGGTCTATAACGATTTCGATCACCATCTAGAAAAAAGTAGTCTAAGCCTTCGTTATAATGATCGAGAAAGACGATTATTCAACTTCACTTACCGATATACTAGTAGGGAATCTAGATTATATGATATTCAGGCCGTCGACCAAGATATAAAACAAGCTAATGTATCGGCGTTTGTTCCCTTGTCGAGTAATTTTAATCTCGTAGGGCGTTGGAGTCATGATTTTACTAATCGCAGAGAACTTGAAGTGTTCGCTGGGTTCGAATACAACAACTGTTGCTGGAGGGCCTCCCTTGTCGCCCGCAGATGGTTAGATAGGAACGATGAGGTATTTTTTCCCGAGCGAGATTTAAGAGGCAAAAACGGTCTCTTTTTTCAAATACAATTTAAAGGTCTGGCAGGTAGTAGTGGCCGGGTAGATACAATGTTACGTAATGGTATTTATGGATATGAACAGACAGAGAACTTCTAAACAAAAACTCAGCGGGTTAATCTTAGTCATTAGTATGCTTTTTTTGCCAAGTATGGTTATCGCGCAAATTAAAGTGTTGGATAAGATAACAGCGATCGTTGATGATGATGTGGTCTTACAAAGCGAGCTAGATCAAAGAATGATGGCGGTACTAGACCAGATACAAGCCTCTGGCACTACGGCACAACCGCAGGATATTCTCACGCAACAGATACTCGAACGACTAATCTCTGAGCGCCTGCAACTTACGATGGGTTACGACGCGGGCATTCGTATCACTAATGAAGAGCTTAATCAGGCTATAGATCGCATTGCTTCAAACAATAAACAAACTATGGATGAATATATCGATCAGCTTGCCCTGCAAGGTAGCAGCGTCTCTATAATTCGAGAAGAGATCCGCAATGAAATGACGATCCTTCGCGTTCAACAAGGCAAGGTAATGCGACGCATCAGGATTAGTGAGCAAGAATTAGATAATTTTTTGAGTTCCGAAGAAGGTCGCTTTGTCACTTCCCCTGATGTCAATATTGGTCAAATTTTACTGTCAATATCAAGCGGATCTAAAAAACAAAAAATCGACGGTATACTAGATCGAGCCCAAGCATTGTTAGATCAAGCTAATAATGGAGAAGATTTTAGATCGCTAGCGATTGCCAACTCAGCAGATCAATCGGCCCTTCAAGGTGGCGACCTTGGCTGGAGGAAAATGGCGCAATTACCCGGGGTTTTTATTGACGCTGTTGAACAGCTAGACCTCGGTGAGATCTCCAGCCCTATCCGCAGCGACGCAGGCTATCATTTGATTAAATTGTATGAGCGCCGTGGTGGTGGTAAGCAGCTGATAGAACAGCACTTCGCCCGACATATTCTAATTAAACCCAATCAAATTCGCGATGAAATCACGACTATTGGCCAACTCAATAACCTGCGTGATCGTATTATCGCAGGGGAAGACTTCGCTATTCTATCTAAAGAATTCTCAGAAGATCCTGGGTCTGCTCTAAATGGAGGCGAATTAGGCTGGTCTACGCCAGGAATGTTTGTTCCTGAGTTTGAACAAACCATGAATACCATTCCAGTAAATAACGTCAGTGCGCCTTTCTTATCTCAATTTGGATGGCATATTCTGCAAGTTACTGAACGTCGGCAACAGGACTTCAGCGGTGAAATTCTGAGAAACAGAGCCCAAACCATGCTCCGGCAGAGAAAGTATGAAGAAGAACTTCAGGTCTGGCTTCAGGAAATACGTGACGAGGCCTTTATCGAAATAAAAGAGCCCTCTCAGTCATGACGCTAAATCTGGCATTGACTCCGGGGGAGCCCTCCGGGGTCGGTCCCGACTTAGTCATCCAACTGGTCCAGCAAAAACAGCAACAACAGCTTATCGCGTTCGCAGATCCAGATATGTTGGCGGCACGCGCAACTATGCTGGGTCTGCCGCTTAATCTGGTTGAAGTGCAAGACGACTTTGTCTCATCAATACCCGGCGAACTTGCTTTTGTTACGTCCAAAGTAGCTATGCCAGTCGAGCCTGGCGTGCTAAATCAAGCCAATGCGCCCTATGTGCTTAACTGTTTAGATGCGGCTATCGCTTCCTGCCAAGAAGGCCTTTGTCAGGCGATGGTCACCGGTCCAGTGCAGAAATCGATCATCAATGATGCTGGTATTAAATTTAGCGGCCATACTGAATATTTAGCTGAAAAAACCAAAAGTGATACGGTGGTTATGATGCTCGCAACGGAAGAATTGCGCGTCGCTTTAGCTACGACACATCTCCCCCTTCGCGAGGTTCCTGATGCTATTTCGGTTGAGCTACTAATGTCCGTCATCGATGTGTTGTATCAAGACCTTCAAAATAAATTCGGTATCAAGCACCCTACAATACTGGTCAGCGGCCTTAACCCTCACGCAGGAGAAGGTGGTCATTTAGGTCACGAGGAAATTAACGTTATAGCACCGGTGATTAGACACTGCCGGGAGGCAGGGAGAAATATAGTCGGACCCCTGCCCGCTGACACGCTGTTTACCCAGAAACACCTTATGGGCGCAGATGCAGTTCTAGTTATGTACCACGACCAAGGTTTACCAGTGCTCAAGTATCAGGGCTTTGGCAGAGCAGCGAATATAACCCTTGGTCTGCCTATTATTAGGACGTCGGTCGATCACGGTACGGCGCTGGATATTGCCGGTACAGGCTCTGCTGACATTGGCAGTTTACATGCCGCAATAAAGGTCGCCGTACAAATGGCAAGTGCCCAAATATGAAGAAGGATCACCAAGCTCGCAAACGATTCGGTCAGAATTTTCTTATTGATCAACAGGTAATAAGCCAGATAATCTCTGCGATTGGTCCGAAAGTAGATGACAACCTGATAGAAATCGGGCCTGGCACTGCAGCTCTCACTGAGCACCTAATAAAGCGATGTCCCAGCATGTCTGTTTTGGAGCTGGATCGTGATTTAGTAAAGTTTTTAGGGGCTAAATTTGCTGATTATCCTGATTTTAAGATTCACAGTGGCGACGCCCTAGATGTGGATTTCACCCAATTTTATGATGGTCGGGACTTGCGGCTCGTTGGGAACTTGCCCTACAACATTTCTACTCCAATTCTTTTTCATCTATTGCAAGTAGGTCATCTGATTAAAGATATGCACTTTATGTTGCAGCGGGAAGTAGTGGACCGTCTAGGCGCGAGTCCTGGCAGCAAGACATATGGAAGACTATCGGTAATGATTCAATACCACTGCCAAGTAATGCCTATTATCCCTGTTCCTCCCGAGTCCTTTAGGCCAGCGCCAAAGGTGCAATCTGCCGTGGTGAGATTAAAGCCGCACCGACAGAAACCCTTTATCGCTGATAATGAAATCTTGTTTAGTCAGGTCGTTAATCTGAGTTTTCAGCAACGGCGTAAGACCCTAAGAAATTGTTTAAAATCGTTGTCACATTGTTTGGATGGATTAGAGGGGCGGCTCGATCTGTCAGCCCGTCCAGAGCAGCTGTCTGTTGGTGATTTTGTCACAATCGCAAACCATATCAACCAAACTATGAGTGAGACCTAATGACTACTAGCACCCAGCCCATTACGATTACGGTCATTACTGAGTATCTAACCGAACAGTCCCAACCTGAAGAAGGTCGCTATGCATTCGCCTACCATATAACGATTAAAAATCAGAGCGTCCGGTCAGCAAAAATACTGACCCGACACTGGATTATTGTTGATGCCAATCAAGAGCGTAAGGAAGTGCATGGCGAAGGCATTGTCGGAAAACAACCTATCATTTTAAGTGGTGATAAGTATGAATATACCAGCGCAGTGGTGCTGGACACCCCGGTGGGCACTATGGAGGGGTCATACCAGCTTGTCGATGACGGTGGCGTGACCTTTAATGCGCCGATAGAGCCATTCCTTCTCTCCATCCCCCATGCCGTTCATTAGGTGACTCATTACGCTGTAGGGGACATTCAAGGCTGTTTTGAGGCACTGACCAAGCTCTTAGCGAAGATTCAATTTGATCCAGATCAGGATTGTCTGATTTCTGTAGGTGATCTCGTCAATCGAGGCCCGCAGTCACTAGAAACTTTACGTTATTGCAAAGATTTAGGAAGTTCGTTTGCCACGGTATTGGGCAACCACGATCTACACCTACTTGCTATAGCTCATGGAGTAAAAAATCCAACCTCAAAGGACACGTTCAATCCGATACTTGAGGCCTCAGATAAGGATGAATTGCTGGGCTGGCTTCAACAACAGCCCCTACTGCTAAACGTTAAAGGTTATACCATTGTGCACGCAGGAATACCGCCGCAATGGTCTATTGTAAAGGCAGAGAAGCTTGCCAATGAGGTCAACTGCGCATTGACCTCTGAGAATAGCGGTGCTTACTTCAGCGCCATGTACGGTAACTACCCACTACTTTGGTCAGATGACTTAGATGAACCGGCGAGACTGCGGGTCATCACTAACTACCTCACCCGCATGAGATTTTGTACCGCGAACGGTGAACTTGACCTCGACACGAAAAGTACCATCAATCCGCCTACGGGTCATAAAGCTTGGTTCAACCACTCTCGTCGAAAAACAGAGGGTGATAAAATAATTTTTGGCCACTGGGCCGCTTTAGAAGGGCGTAATTGCGGGGACAATCTATTTCCGTTGGACACTGGCTATGTATGGGGTGGTCCCATGAGGATCATGAACCTAGATACGGAAGAATATATTCACCTAAATACTTAGCTAAGGTTTTATGGACTTCACGTTAACGGACACAAAAAAGCCGAGCACTTGCTCGGCTTTAATCGTTTATGTCGAGAGGCTACTCAGCAGCGACTTCTACCACTTCACTAGACACGTCAGCCATATCACGACCCACAAGCTCAACATAAGCCATAGGCGCCTTATCACCGGTACGATTGCCGCACTTTAATATACGAAGATACCCGCCCGGTCGCTCCAAAAAACGCGGCCCAAGATTAGAAAACAACTTTCCGACTGTCGCCTTGTCACGAAGGCGGTCAAAAGCCAATCGACGATTGGCAACACTGTCTTCCTTCGCTAGCGTAATAAATGGCTCAGCGAAACGACGAAGCTCCTTTGCTTTAGGCAAAGTCGTCTTTATAAGCTCGTGCTCAATCAGCGACGCAGTCATGTTGCGAAACATTGCCCTTTTATGAGTACCTGTTTTGTTCAGCTTGCGGCCACTATAACGATGACGCATGATTTATTTCCTTAATTCGTTGCTTACTTAGCAATTCTTTCTAAATAAAATAACTTAACCTAGCTCGCGTTCACTCTTAAGACTAGCCGGAGGCCAGTTTTCGAGTCGCATGCCCAATGACAAACCACGTGAGGCTAAAACATCTTTAATTTCCGTCAGCGATTTCTTCCCTAAGTTCGGCGTCTTCAATAACTCTACTTCCGTACGCTGGATTAAATCGCCAATATAGTAAATGCTCTCAGCCTTAAGGCAATTTGCAGATCGCACAGTCAGTTCAAGATCATCAACCGGACGGAGGAGAATAGGATCAATCTCTTCTTCCTCCTCTTCAGGCTCCGCAGCTGTTTCTCCCTGCAAATCTACAAACACCGCCATTTGCTGTTGCAAAATAGTAGCAGCCCGGCGAATAGACTCTTCAGGGTCAATCGCGCCATTAGTTTCAAGCTCCAAAACTAACTTATCAAGATCGGTGCGGTTCTCAACGCGCGCGTTTTCGACGCTATAAGACACTTTCAATATCGGACTAAAAGAAGCATCAAGTTGTAGACGACCTATGGTAAGACCTTCGTCGTCACTAACACGAGCATCAGAAGGCTGATAGCCTCGACCTCGCACTACAGTCAACTGCATGTTTAGCGCTGTTTTACCTGAGATAGTAGCAATAACATGTTCGGGGTTAACAACCTCTAGATGACTATCACACTCAATGTCTCCAGCGGTTACCACACCTGGGCCTTTTGCCGTCAATGTCACTGTTGTTTCGTCTCGCCCTTCCATTACGACCGCTACACCCTTCAGGTTAAGCAGTATTTCCATAACGTCTTCTTGGATACCTTCAATTGTACCGTATTCATGCTCGACGCCATCAATCTGAACATCAACAATGGCACATCCAGACATCGACGATAACAGGATGCGACGAAGCGCATTTCCTAATGTATGACCAAATCCACGCTCTAACGGCTCAAGAACAACCTTAGCATGCGTGGAACTATAGGCAGTTACATCGATATTTCGCGGTGTAAGCATTTCAGTAGCAGAATTGTGCATATTATTACCTGTAAGAGCTGACGGTCATTATTTAGAGTAAAGTTCTACGATCAGATTCTCATTAATCTCTGAAGGCAAGTCGGAACGATCGGGGATTCGAGTAAAAGTGCCTTCCATTTTATTACTGTCTACACTAATCCATTCAACTTCCCCTCTCTGTGCGGCAAGCTGCATAGCAGTTTGCACACGGAGTTGCTTCTTAGACTTCTCGCGGAGACCAACGACATCTCCCTCGCTGACACGGAATGAAGCAATATTCACTTTTTCGCCATTCACTAAGATTGAATTGTGCGCCACCAATTGACGCGACTCAGCACGAGTAGCACCGAAACCCATTCTGTAAACGACGTTATCAAGACGTGACTCTAACAAGGTCAATAGGTTTTCACCGGTATTACCCTTAGTTCCAGCCGCAGCTTTATAGTAGCCTCTAAATTGCTTTTCCAACACGCCGTAAATACGACGTACCTTTTGCTTTTCACGCAACTGCACGCCGTAATCTGACAAACGTCCACGACGCTGTCCGTGCTGACCTGGTGCACTATCTGCACGACACTTTGATTCTAGGGGGCGTACGCCACTTTTAAGGAACAGATCTGTTCCTTCACGACGCGACAGTTTACAAGTTGGTCCAAGATATCTAGCCATTATTGTTCTCTCTTACACTCGGCGTTTTTTAGGAGGACGGCAGCCATTATGTGGAACTGGCGTCACATCCGTGATGTTAGTGATTTTGTACCCGGCATTATTGAGCGCACGAACTGCTGACTCTCTGCCCGGCCCAGGGCCCTTTACTTGGACATCAAGGTTCTTCAACCCATAGTCCTTGGCTGCTTCGCCAGCACGTTCTGCAGCTACCTGAGCCGCAAAAGGTGTACTTTTACGCGAACCACGGAACCCAGACCCACCTGAAGTCGCCCATGACAGGGTATTACCCTGACGATCGGTGATGGTCACAATAGTATTATTAAACGACGCATAAATATGCGCCACTCCGTCAATGACGGTCTTCTTTACCTTTTTACGGGCTGGTTTAGCTGCTGCTTTTGCCATTACAAACCGATCCTAATTATCGTTTAATGGGACGCTTGGGACCTTTACGGGTGCGCGCGTTCGTTTTGGTGCGCTGTCCACGCACCGGCAAATTACGCCGATGACGAAGACCGCGATAGCAGCCCAAATCCATCAAACGCTTAATATTCATACTCGTCTCTCTACGCAGATCACCTTCAACTTCGTTTTGCCCTACGGCAGTACGCAGTTGATCAAGCTGACCATCGTTTAGTGCAGAAATTTTAGTGTCTTCTGCAATGCCCACTTCCGCACAAATCTTACTCGCGGTAGGGCGTCCAATACCAAACACGTACGTCAGTGAGATCACTGCGTGCTTGTTATCAGGAATGTTGACACCGGCAATACGGGCCATTCACATTACTCCACTTATACTAAGGGTTTAATCAGTACCCCGGCCTTGCAGCAAGACTGCAAAAAGGCGCGGTAGAATACCGATAGATCAACCAAAAATCAACCAATTATCCTTGACGCTGCTTATGACGCGGTTCAACACTACAAATAATACGAACCACACCCTTACGGCGGACAACCTTACAATTTCGACAAATCTTTTTAACCGATGCGCGTACTTTCACAGCATCACCTCTCTATCGACGGCCAACGTTTTTAAGGTTGGCCTTTTTCATCAGCGAATCATATTGTTGTGACATCAGATGTGACTGCACTTGAGCCATAAAATCCATTGTTACAACAACCGCAATTAATAGCGACGTACCACCCAGATAAAACGGTACATTAAAGTACACGTTCAAAAACTGTGGCATCAGACAAATCAAGGTAATGTATACACCACCAATCAATGTCAACCTGGTGGTGACACTATCAATATATTTGGCGGTGTGCTCACCAGGACGAATCCCGGGCAGGTATGCACCACCTTTTTTCAAGTTATCAGCTACTTCTCTTGGGTTGTACATCAACGCCGTGTAAAAGAAACTGAAAAATATAATCAAACTAGAGAACAGCAAAATATAAAGAGGCTGTCCTGGACCTATCAATATCCCTATATCTTGCAACCAAGCTGGCGCATTAACTCCCTGCCCAAACCACTGACTTATAGAGGCTGGAAATAGCAGTAAGCTACTGGCAAAAATTGCTGGTATCACACCGGCCATATTAACCTTTAATGGCAAGTGAGATGTTTGCGCATTGTAGGCTTGGCGACCTTGCCGTTGAGCATAGTTAACTGTCAAACGACGCTGTCCACGCTCAATAAAGACTACAAAATACACCACACCAACAGCAATCAACAATATAACCACCAGCATCAGAGGATTAAGATCACCCTGCCTCGCTGATTCTAAGGCCTGACCAATTGCACCGGGAATTCCCGCTACAATACCGGCAAATATAAGCATTGAAATGCCGTTACCAATACCGCGCTCAGTGATCTGTTCACCTAACCACATCAAAAACACTGCACCTGCGACCAACGATGAAATAGCAACCGCATAAAACATGGTACTTACTTCATAGGCTAGCCCTTGAGAGGCAAATCCAACCGACATTGCCGTACCCTGGATTGCCGCCAACACAACCGTCCCGTATCGGGTATATCGGTTGATCGTTCTACGTCCGCTATCACCTTCTTTCTTAAGCTGCTCAAGCGACGGTACAGTAGCCGACAAAAGCTGCATAATAATCGAAGCCGATATATAAGGCATAACACCCAATGCCAAAATACTTAATCTCTCCAGCGCACCACCAGAAAACATGTTTGCCAACCCAAGAAACGTCCCTTGGTTCTGAACAAATAGATCTGCCAAACGATCTGGATCAAATCCTGGCACCGGAATATGCGTACCGATACGGTAGATGATAATAGCCATGAACAAAAAGCGTAGACGAGCCCACAGCTCGCCTAATCCTTTTTGATTGCCCACGGGCATACCACCTGGTTTAGCCATTATTATTTACTCTTCTACTTTGCCGCCAGCAGCTTCAATAGCTGCAATGGCACCTTTAGTTGCCCCGACACCTTGCAAAGTAACCGCTTTAGTGACTTCGCCAGAGCAAAAAACTTTAGCTCGAAGAATATTAGTGTTAATCAGCCCCGCCTTACGCAGTCCCTCGATATCAATGATTCCACCTTCTACCAAATCAAGTTCAGATAAACGAATTTCTGCTGTGACTGCCGCCAACCTGGAGGTAAAGCCATATTTAGGCAGACGCTTTTGAAGAGGCATCTGACCACCTTCAAACCCAGGACGAATACTACCACCAGAGCGCGACGCCTGGCCCTTATGGCCACGACCAGCTGTCTTACCTAAACCACTGCCGATACCACGGCCAGCGCGTTTAGCTTCTTTTATTCGACCCGGAGCCGGGCTAAGGGTATTCAGACGCATCTTAAGCTTCCTCAACCTGTAACATATAGTTAACTTTATTAATCATTCCGCGCACTGATGGGGTATCTTCAACCTCAACAGTATGCCCTATCCGACGCAAACCCAAACCCATCAAACAAGCTTTATGGTTCTTTAACCTACCAATAGAGCTCTTAGTTTGGGTCACTTTAACTTTCTTTATTTTCGCTTTAGCCATGATCTACATCCAATAACCGACGTGCCTAGAAGGCCGTCACTTAGTTGAGAATTTCTTCCACCGATTTACCGCGTTTTGCTGCAACATCGTCCGGAGAACTCATTGCTTCCAATGCCTTAAACGTTGCTCGCACAACATTGACCGGATTCGTAGAGCCATAGCACTTAGCTAAAACGTCCTGAACACCAGCCAACTCTAATACAGACCGCATCGCTCCACCGGCAATAACACCTGTACCTTCAGACGCAGGCTGCATATAGATCTTAGACGCTGCATGTATACCTTTAGTCGGATATTGGATCGTAGTTCCATCTAAGGAAACCTCGATCATATTGCGCCGTGCAGCTTCCATAGCCTTCTGAATGGCCATCGGAACTTCACGCGCCTTACCGCGACCAAAGCCTACCTTACCATTGCCGTCACCAACAACAGTGAGCGCAGTAAAAGCAAATATCCGCCCACCCTTAACCGTCTTCGCAACACGATTAACCTGGACTAACTTCTCCATCATGCCTTCAGCAGCGGCATCTTTTTGATCTGTACGAGCCATATCTTATACCTATTAAAATTCGAGGCCGGCTTCACGCGCGGCGTCTGCCAGTGCTTTAACACGGCCATGATATTTAAACCCACTACGGTCAAATGCTACTGAGGTAACGCCCGCGGCCACTCCACGCTCAGCAACTAACTTGCCAACCGCTGAGGCAGCATCAATATTACCAGTGCTGCCAGCACGCAACTCTTTCTCAAGTGTCGAAGCAGTTGCAAGAACCCTATCCCCTTCAGCCGCAATGATCTGCGCATAGATATGGCGTGGAGTACGGTTGATACACAACCGAGTTACGCCCTGCTCACGGATTTTCATCCGTACTCGCTTAGCTCTGCGCTGACGTGAAACTTTTTTATCGCTCATCGTTTTACCCTGTTACTTCTTTTTGGCTTCTTTACGTCTTACATACTCTCCAGAAATCCTAACACCCTTGCCCTTATATGGCTCAGGTGGGCGGAAAGCACGAATCTCAGCTGCTGCCTGCCCTAATTTCTGCTTGTCTGAAGACTTCAATAGCACTTCGGTCTGACTTGGTGTCTCAGCAGTTACGCCATCGGGTAACTCATAAACAACTGGATGTGAAAAACCAAGTGTCAAATTAATTTTCGAACCCTGTACCTGCGCCCTATAACCAACGCCGACTAGGTCCAGTTTCTTCTCGAAACCCTGTGTAACACCAGTGACCATGTTGCTCACTAATGAACGGGTGGTACCGGACATTGCGCGAGCAAATGTGTCGCTAGACCGCGCCGCAAAGGTAAGCACATTATCTACTTGCTTAACTTCGACCTGTTCGTTGATCGCCATGGCTAAGGTACCCTTGGCACCTTTAACCGATATATCTGCCCCGCCCAAGGTAACTTCTACACCTTTGGGCAGTTCAACTGGATTATTCGCAACTCTAGACATTATTATTTCCTATCAGAATACTGTACAGAGCACTTCACCACCGATACCGGCTGCTCTGGCGGCACGATCAGTCATCACGCCTTTACTAGTGGAAACGATAGCAACACCAAGACCACTCCGTACTTTCGGCAAGTCACCAGTGCCAACGTACAAACGGAGACTGGGCTTGCTAATACGAGTAATCTCTTCGATCACTGGCTTGCCTTCAAAATATTTTAGTTCTACCGTTAACGTCGGCTTCACTTCTTTTGTGACGCTAAAGCCACCAATATAACCTTCGTCTTGCAACACCTTGGCCAATGACGCCTTAAGCTTTGAAGCCGGCATAGTAACCTCGGGCTTACTGCGATGGTGCGCATTGCGAATGCGGGTCAACATGTCTGAAATTGGATCTTGCATACTCATAGTGTTTGGCTCCTTAACTTACCAACTGGCTTTAACCAACCCCGGAACTTCACCACGCATTGCTGCTTCGCGTAGCTTGTTTCGGCACAGGCCAAACTTACTGTAAACCCCATGTGGGCGTCCCGTGATCTGACAGCGGTTACGCTGACGTACTGGGCTCGCATCACGCGGCAATTTTTGTAGCTTCTGTTGCGCTTCCCATCGCTCTTCGTCGCTCGCTGTAACACTACTTATTACTGCTTTCAACTCCGCGCGCTTTACAGCGAACTTTGCAACTGTTTTAGTGCGCTTATGTTCGCGCTGAACCATAGATGTCTTAGCCATTTATCTAACCCTCAACTTTTCAACGGGAAGTTAAAGGCACGTAATAGTGCGCGGCCTTCATCATCGTTGCGTGCCGTAGTGGTAATCGTAATGTCCAGACCACGCAACTTATCAATTTTCTCATAATCAATCTCCGGAAAGATGATCTGCTCAGTAACACCCATGGAGAAATTTCCTCTCCCATCAAACTGCTTAGGGTTGATACCACGGAAATCTCGTATCCGGGGAATCGCAATTCCAACTAGACGCTCAAGAAACTCGTACATGCGATCAGCACGTAACGTCACCTTGGTACCAATTGGCCATCCTTGACGGACCTTAAACCCGGCAATAGATTTGCGAGCATTGTTAATGACAGGCTTCTGCGCTGAAATCAACGTTAAATCAGCAACCGCATTTTCCAGTGATTTTTTGTCACCAATCGCCTCACCGACACCCATATTAAGGGTAATCTTGGTAATGCGCGGAACTTCCATCACATTAGCCAGCCCTAGCTCTTTTTGGAGCTTTGCAGCCAACTCATTTTTATAAACTTCTCTTAACCTTGCCATTAGGGTTACCTGTTAACTTAAGCGTCTACGGCTTCGCCGCTAGACTTAAAGACACGAATTTTTGTGTTATCTTCCTGGATCTTAAAACCAACTCGATCCGCCTTATTTGTCGCGCCATTAAAGATCGCTACATTAGAAGCCTGTATAGGGGCCTCTTTTTCAATGATGCCACCGGGAATGCCAGCATTTGGGTTCGGCTTCTGATGCTTTTTAATCATCTGAACACCAGATACCACCATACGACCATTGCCCAAAACCTTAAGGACCTTGCCCCGCTTACCTTTATCTTTTCCGGCGATAATAACGACTTCGTCATCTCGCTTAATTTTAAGCATTACCATTTCCAAATCCTCGCTTACAGCACTTCGGGTGCTAGAGAGATAATTCGCATAAAACGCTCATTGCGCAGCTCGCGAGTTACCGGCCCAAAAATACGGGTGCCAATCGGCGCCAAATTAGCATTCAGCAACACAGCAGCATTATCGTCAAACTTAATCAGACTACCATCCTGGCGTCGCAAACCTTTCCTAGTGCGAACTACAACCGCACTCATTACCTGACCTTTCTTAACTTTGCCTCGCGGTATAGCCTCTTTGACGGTAACCTTAATAATATCGCCAACTCGAGCATACCGACGGTGTGAGCCGCCCAACACTTTAATGCACATAACCCGGCGTGCGCCGCTGTTGTCTGCTACATCAAGATAACTTTCTGTTTGAATCATTTTCTTACCCCGAACCGATGGTTACAGCGTTACTCTGCAGCAGCGCGCTCGTCAATATTAACCAATTTCCACGCCTTATCTTTCGATACTGGGCGGCACTCTGCGATAGTTACTAAATCGCCTGTATGCGCATCATTTGTTTCATCATGCGCCTTAATCTTTGTCGACTTGGTCAAGATTTTACCGTAAACAGGGTGCTTTACCCGTCGCTCAACCAACACTGTGATCGTTTTGTTCATTTTGTCACTGACGATCCGTCCAGTCAGTGTACGAGAACTTGTTCGTAATTCAGACATTGTTATTCCCCTGCCTTCTGTGTCAACGCGGTTTTGATACGCGCGATATTTCGTCGCGTGGACTTCACCAGGTGACTTTCATTAAGCTGTCCAGTAGATAGCTGCATGCGCAACTTAAACTGTTGCTTAAGCTCATCTCCCAGCGCTGCCTGCAGTTCTTCAACAGACTTATCACGTAATTCATTTGCTTTCATTGTTACATCACCGTCCGTCTAACGAAGGTAGTTGCAATTGGGAGCTTGGCGGCACCAAGTGCAAACGCCTCACGAGCCAACTCTTCACTAACACCTTCCATCTCATATAAGACCTTGCCGGGCTGGATCAATGCTACCCAATACTCGACATTACCCTTACCTTTACCCATTCGCACTTCAAGGGGCTTTTTGGTTATCGGCTTATCTGGAAACACTCTAATCCAGATCTTTCCACCACGCTTGATGTGCCGAGTCATGGCTCGACGAGCCGCTTCAATCTGACGAGCGGTCAAACGACCACGGCCTGAAGCCTTCAAGCCAAACTCACCAAAGCTGACTTTGCTGCCGCGCTGTGCCAGACCACGGTTACGGCCCTTGTGCATTTTGCGGAATTTTGTACGTTTTGGTTGCAGCATCTCGCTTTACCCTTTATCGCTTAATTCTTATTTCGTTTTTCTTTAACAGGAGCCTTAACAGCCTCCTCACCACCTAGAACTTCACCCTTGAAGATCCAGACCTTGACGCCAATAATACCGTAAGTGGTATTAGCCTCTGCTGGCGAATAGTCAATGTCTGCGCGCAATGTATGCAACGGAACACGACCTTCTCTATACCACTCAGACCGCGCGATTTCCGCTCCGCCCAGACGGCCACCAACTTGAATCTTTACGCCTAACGCGCCACCGCGCATAGCATTCTGAACCGCTCGCTTCATAGCCCGACGGAACATCACACGACGCTCTAGCTGCTGGGCGACATTCTGCGCCACCAACGAGGCATCTAAATCTGGCTTACGGATCTCTTCAATATTAATTGTAACCGTGCAACCCATCTGCTTGGCGATATCATTGCGTAACCGCTCAACATCTTCGCCCTTTTTACCAATCACAATACCTGGACGCGCCGTATGAATAGTGACACGAGCACTGTCCGAAGGACGCTCGATATCAATACGACTTACCGAAGCATGCGCGAGCTTCTTCCGAATATAGCCTCTTACAGCCAAGTCTTGGTTGAGCTTCTCGGCATAGTCTTTGTTACCGGCATACCAGGTAGAGCTATGCTTTTTAACTATTCCTAGCCGGATACCGGTTGGATGTACTTTTTGACCCATTACATGGTCTCCCGAACCTAATTCTACTTTTCAGCGACTTTTACAGTGATGTGACAGCTGCGTTTTAATATTCTATCTGAACGACCCTTGGCACGCGGCTTAATGCGTTTCATAGTCATCCCCTCGTCAACAAAGATCATTGACACTTTTAACTCATCGACGTCCGCGCCATCGTTATGCTCTGCATTAGCAATAGCTGACTCAAGCACCTTTTTCATGATGTCTGCGCCTTTCTTCGTGCTGAACTGCAATATTTCCAAAGCAGACTCAACCGACTTCCCTCGAACCTGGTCAGCCACTAGCCGCGCCTTTTGGGCCGACATTTTAGCGCCTTTTAATTTTGCTACTACTTCCACAATAAACTACCTCTTTCAATCAACACCAAGCTTAACCCTTGGTCTTTTTGTCCGCTACGTGGCCACGATAGGTACGCGTAGGAGAAAATTCACCCAACTTATGACCAACCATCTCTTCGTTGATCGTAACCGGAATATGCTGACGTCCATTATGGATAGCAATAGTAAGGCCAACCATGTCTGGCAATATCATCGACCTGCGCGACCAAGTTTTAATTGGCCTGCGTTCGTTGTTCGCTACAGCCGACTCAACCTTTTTTGCAAGGTGCTGGTCGATGAATGGTCCTTTCTTTAGAGAGCGTGGCACGTTTGCTATCCTCTTTTATTCTGTTTTATCGGCGCTTAGTTGCGACGACGTATAATGTATTTATCAGTACGCTTGTTCTTGCGAGTCTTATAACCTTTAGTTGGCATACCCCAAGGCGACACTGGGTGACGACCTCCAGAAGTTTTACCCTCACCACCACCATGCGGGTGATCGACGGGGTTCATGGCAACACCACGAACGGTAGGTCGAATACCACGCCAGCGCGATGCACCAGCTTTACCTAAGGAGCGCAGACTATGCTCGCTATTGCAAACCTCTCCAAGAGTCGCACGGCAATCGATCGGTATGCGACGCATCTCGCCACTACGCAACCGAACTGTTGCATAAGCCCCTTCTCGCGCCACAAGCTGAACTGAAGCAGCGGCACTACGAGCAATCTGAGCTCCCTTACCAACTTTCATCTCAACACAATGCACAACCGACCCCACGGGGATTTTACGCAAAGGGAGACTATTACCAATCTTAATTGGCGAATCCTCACCAGACACTAACGTGTCTCCTGCAGAAACACCCTTTGGTGCAATAATATATCTGCGCTCACCATCGGCATAACACAACAAAGCAATGTGCGCCGTGCGATTGGGATCATACTCTAACCGCTCAACCTTAGCCGGAATACCATCTTTGTTTCGCTTAAAGTCTATAATTCTATAATGCTGCTTGTGACCACCACCAATATGCCGGACAGTGATTCGACCACTACTGTTCCTGCCGCCAGAACGCTTTTTAGGCGCTAGCAACGGTCCATAAGGAGCGCCCTTATGCAGATCAGGATTAACAACACTGACCACAAAACGGCGACCTGGAGAGGTTGGTTTTCTTTTAATAACTGCCATAACTAACCCCTTACTCCGCTACTGAAAAGTCAATGTCTTGACCTTCCGCAAGACGAACATAGGCCTTCTTCCAATCGCTTCGACGACCTAATCCAGTCTTCGTGCGACGAGTCTTGCCCTTCATATTAACCACTCGAACACCATCAACCTTCACCTCGAATAACTGCTCAACAGCCTTACGAACCTCTAGTTTGGTAGCGTCGGTCGCCACTTTAAATACTACCTGGGTTGCCGTTCCGGCTGACATCGCTGATTTCTCAGTAATGTGCGGTCCTAGCAATACCTTGAAGAGTCTCTCTTGGTTCATGCTAGATTCTCCTCAATTTTCTTGAGCGCCGCGACAGTCACCAAAACCTTACTAGAGTTAATTAGGCTAACGGGATCAATCGCATCCGCATCACGAACGTCAACTTTGTGTAAGTTGCGCGATGAAAGATACAGGTTTTCGCTTACATCATCTGTAACAATGAGAGCTTCCTGCAAACCGTACTCGGCAAGCTTAGCAATCAAACCCTTTGTTTTTGGCGCATCAAGACTAAAGTCCTTAACTATGACCAAGCGCTCTTGACGAGCTAACTCTGAGACTATCGAACGCATCGCTGAACGATACATTTTACGGTTTAATTTTTGACTATGATCTTGAGGCTGCGCAGCAAATGTAACACCACCACCGCGCCAGATTGGCCCGCGGATAGTGCCGGCACGCGCACGACCAGTTCCTTTCTGAGCGAACGGCTTGCGGCCACCACCAGAAACAGCTGACCGGTTTTTCTGAGCGCGAGTACCCTGACGGGCTCCCGCTAAAAACGCGACCACAGCCTGATGCACAAGATCTTGATTAAATTCTATTCCAAAAGCAGCTTCAGAAACCTCGACGGTTCCTTTATTACCCTTGGGTGTGGCAATCGCTAATTCCATGGACACTCCCCTTAAGCCTTAACTGCTGGACGAACAATAATGTTGCCGCCAGGTGCACCAGGAACAGCACCCTTAATCAATAATAGGTTACGCTCAACATCGACGCGTACAACCTCTAAATTTTGTGTGGTCACCTGCTCTGCACCCATATGGCCGCTCATTTTCTTGCCTTTAAATACACGGCCTGGCGTTTGGTTTTGACCAATTGAACCATTTGAACGGTGAGAAATTGAGTTACCGTGTGTAGCATCCTGCATGGTGAAGTTCCAACGCTTAATGCCGCCCTGAAAACCTTTACCTTTAGAAGGACCAGTAACATCAACTTTCTGACCTTCCTGAAATCTTTCTACCGTAACCGAACCGCCGACTTCGAAAGCCTCGTCCGAACCCTCAGATCGAAATTCCCACTGTCCGCGTCCAGCTTCAACACCCGCTTTAGCGAAGTGCCCTGCTTTAGATTTTGATACTCTGGAAGCTTTTCGAGATCCTGTAGTGACCTGAATAGCTGAATAGCCATCGATCTCCAAGGATTTAATCTGGGTAATATGATTAGGCGACGCCTCCACCACTGTTACAGGGATAGAAACACCGTCTTCGGTAAATACACGAGTCATGCCACACTTGCGGCCGACAATACCTATTCTCATTTTATAACCTCTTCAGTGTACGGGGCTCTTACCCGCTACGGCCGCCTATTTCATGGCGTTACACTTTGGTATACGCTTAGCAGTTATCTGCTAAACCATTTCAAACAAAATTAGCTCAAGCTGATTTGTACTTCCACACCAGCTGCAAGATTTAACTTCATCAACGCATCAACGGTCTTCTCTGTTGGCTCAACAATGTCAATTAACCGCTTGTGCGTTCTAATTTCATACTGATCCCGCGCATCTTTATTTACGTGAGGAGACACCAAAATCGTGAATCGCTCCTTACGTGTCGGCAACGGTATCGGCCCGCGAATTTGCGCACCTGTGCGTCTCGCAGTCTCAACAATTTCCTGAGTTGAGGTGTCGATCAATTTATGATCGAAGGCTTTGAGACGAATCCTAATACTTTGGTTTTGCATGTCAGCGAAACTCCGCTATCGTTTTGTATTTTCGAGCCCAGCTCTTTACTATGCTGATGCTAGCCCCGAAAAAGGAGCGCGAATTTTAGAGCCGCACCCGGGAACTGTCAAGTAAATAAACAGTTGTAGCCTGTTTTTTTTCTTTGTTTAACGAAAGCATCCATTGCAATCATTAATAATAGAAAAAAGGACCAGTCGGGCCCCTTTCCCCTTAGGTCAATATTATTCTATAATCTTCGCAACAACACCTGCACCAACTGTACGACCACCTTCACGAATAGCAAAACGAAGTCCGTCTTCCATCGCAATCGGGGGCATTACCATCTCAGTGCCTTCTGGCAACTCACAAGCGCCCGTCACATCCGTTGTACGGAAGTAAAACTGCGGACGGTAGCCCTTAAAGAATGGTGTGTGCCGTCCACCTTCGTCTTTAGACAGAACATAAATCTCTGACTGAAACTTAGTGTGCGGCTTAACAGAACCCGGCTTAGCCAATACCTGACCACGCTGAACTTCTTCACGCTTAGTGCCACGCAGTAAAATACCGCAGTTCTCGCCAGCACGACCTTCGTCAAGGAACTTACGGAACATCTCAACACCCGTACAAGTCGTCTTAGCTGTGTCAGCAATACCAATTACCTCAAGCTCCTCACCAACCTTAATAACACCACGCTCAATACGACCAGTCACTACAGTACCGCGACCCGCAATAGAGAACACATCTTCAATAGGCATCAAGAACGGTTGATCAACAGCACGTACAGGCAAAGGAATGTAACTATCCAGAGCTTCTACCAAGTTCTTAACGGCAGTAGTACCCAACTCATTGTCATCCTTACCTTCTAACGCCATCAGCGCAGAACCAACAATAATCGGCGTATCATCACCAGGGAATTCATAAAGATCAAGAAGCTCACGCAGCTCCATTTCAACCAATTCCAACATCTCTAAATATTCTTCTGAACCAAAACCGCCACAATCTTCTGCAAGAAGGTCAGCCTTGTTCAAAAATACAACCACGTAAGGTACACCGACCTGACGAGAGAGCAAAATGTGCTCACGCGTCTGAGGCATTGGGCCGTCAGTCGCACCACACACCAAAATAGCACCGTCCATCTGGGCAGCACCGGTAATCATGTTTTTCACATAATCCGCGTGACCTGGGCAGTCTACATGCGCATAGTGACGATTCAGTGAATCATACTCAACGTGAGCCGTTGAGATAGTAATACCACGCTCTCGCTCTTCAGGCGCATTATCAATCTGATCAAAGGCCTTCATCTCTCCGCCGTAGACTTCCGCACATACGCGAGTCATCGCAGCTGTCAATGTCGTCTTACCGTGATCAACGTGACCAATTGTGCCGACGTTTACGTGCGGCTTATTTCTTTCAAACTTTTCTTTAGCCATCTCAGTGTCTCCCCAGCAGGCATTTTACTCATTAATCCAAAAAATTGATTAGCACAAGGCTAAGGCTATGGTATCCACAGCTACATTGCGCAAGGAACGCCATCTTATACACCAGATCCTGAGAGTCAACTTTCTTTAGCGACAAAAGTGTTTTTTTTGCGATTTAGGCCTTTTCAACGCCCTCATCGGTATTTTTATTGAACTGCGGGCACGCGAAACGTAAAAATGGCGTTAAATGTTCAATATATGTTTATTTTCCTCTGTAATGGCGCCGATATCCTGTATACTCGCGCGCGCTTTCATACCTATAAAACCAGAATTTAAACATCGAGTAGAACCATGACTGAATTATCTCATTATAGAAATATTGGAATTTTCGCCCACGTTGACGCGGGTAAAACCACCACCACTGAACGAATTTTAAAACTTACCGGAAAAATCCATAAAACCGGTGAAGTACATGATGGAGCAGCCACCACAGACTTTATGACGCAAGAACAGGAGCGCGGTATTACTATCCAATCAGCCGCAACGACCTGCTTCTGGCGTGATCATCGCTTTAACATCATCGACACACCTGGGCACGTAGACTTTACAGTAGAAGTCTACCGTTCACTTAAAGTGCTTGATGGTGGTGTGGGCGTATTTTGTGGATCTGGTGGCGTTGAACCTCAGTCCGAGACCAACTGGCGCTATGCGAATGAATCCGAAGTCGCACGAGTGATCTTTGTAAATAAGTTAGACCGCATGGGTGCTGACTTTTTGCGAGTTGTTAAGCAGGTCAAGGATGTTCTTGGCGCTAACCCATTGGTTATGTGTCTGCCCATCGGAGTTGAGGAAAACTTTGTTGGCTTAGTCGACTTATTAGAACGCAAAGCATACGTCTGGGATGATTCTGGCCTACCGGAGAACTACGAGGTAGTTGAAATTCCTGCGGACATGACCGATAAGGTAGAAGAATATCGCGAGCAAATGATCGAAACTGCGCTTGATCAAGACGATGATTTATTGATGGCTTACATGGAAGGTGAAGAGCCCTCTATTGAAGATGTCAAACGATGTATCCGCAAAGGCACTATCGCTTTGGAGTTTTTCCCTACTTACTGCGGTTCAGCCTTTAAGAACAAAGGTGTCCAAATGGTATTGGATGCAGTTGTTGACTACCTGCCATGCCCAACAGATGTTAAACCTCAGCCGCTAACCGACGAAAATGGTAACGACAACGGCGAATTTGCCACTGTCTCTACAGACGAAAGCCTCAAGGCACTAGCATTCAAAATTATGGATGACCGCTTCGGCGCTCTTACGTTTGTGCGCATCTACTCTGGCGTGTTAGAGAAAGGTACCACTATCCTTAACTCATACACCGGCAAGACAGAACGTATTGGCCGAATGGTTGAAATGCATGCTGATGACCGCAACGAGATTGATCGAGCCCAAGCGGGTGACATCATTGCTATTGTAGGAATGAAGAATGTTCAGACGGGTCATACACTTTGTGATCCTAAGCATCCAGTCACCTTAGAACCTATGATATTTCCCGAGCCAGTAATCTCTATCGCTGTAAAGCCTAAGGATAAAGGCGGTTCTGAGAAAATGGGTATTGCTATTGGTAAAATGATTGCTGAAGATCCTTCGTTCCGCGTTGAGACTGACGAAGATTCTGGTGAAACGATCCTAAAAGGTATGGGCGAGCTACACTTAGACATCAAGGTAGATATTCTTAACCGCACCTATGGTGTGGATTTGATTGTTGGCCAACCGCAGGTTGCCTACCGCGAAACTATCACTACTGCCCTCGAAGATAGCTACACGCACAAGAAGCAGTCTGGTGGTTCTGGTCAGTTTGGTAAGATTGATTACCGCATTAAGCCCGGCGAGCCAGGTACAGGCTTTATATTCAGCTCAAAGGTTGTTGGCGGTAATGTCCCTAAGGAATTTTTCCCGGCAATTGAGAAAGGCTTTAAGGGAATGATGGATCAAGGTCCATTGGCTGGCTATCCTGTTCTCGATGTTGAAGTTGAACTTTACGATGGTGGTTTCCACGCCGTTGACTCCTCAGCGGTTGCCTTTGAGATTGCGGCTAAAGGCGCTTTCCGTCAATCAATGCCAAAAGCAGGCCCACAGATCATTGAACCGATTATGAAGGTAGATGTTTATACCCCTGAAGATCATGTTGGTGATGTTATTGGTGACTTAAACCGTCGTCGCGGCATGATCAAGGATCAGGAGCCTGGTGTGACCGGCGTGCGGATTAAAGCAGACGTCCCACTGTCGGAGATGTTCGGCTATATTGGCCACCTGCGCACTATGACCTCTGGTCGCGGCCAGTTCTCTATGGAATTTGCTCACTACCTACCTTGCCCGCAAAATATTGCTACAGACGTTATAGCAGAGGCCAAGGCACTTAGGGAAGCCAAGTAAACAGCTTTGTTTCCCCGTACAAACAAAAACCCCGAGAACGAAAGTCTTCGGGGTTTTTTTACGCCCTCAATTAATAGTTAACAGAGGGTAAGCTAACGGGGTGCAAGTTAAACCATATTTTTAGCCATTACCGCCTCAGTAACACTTTTAGGCGCTTCGGCATACTTATCAAACTCCATCGTGAACGTCGCACGGCCCTGAGTCGCCGAGCGTAGATCTGTTGCATAACCAAACATTTCACCAAGCGGCACTTGAGCATTGATAACCTTACCCGCAGAATTATCTTCCATTCCTAAAATCAACCCTCGCCGACGATTCAAGTCGCCCACTACATCACCCATATTTTCTTCAGGCGTCACCACCTCTACTTTCATAGCTGGCTCAAGCAATACCGCTCCACCAAATTCCGTCAGCTTTTTGGTTGCCAGAGACCCTGCAATTTTAAAGGCCATCTCTGATGAGTCTACATCATGGTAGGAGCCATCATACAGAGTGGCCTTGACGCCCAGTAAGGGGTAACCCGCTAAAATACCATTTTGCATTTGCTCCTCGATACCCTTAGCGACAGCGGGAATATATTCACGAGGGACAGAACCACCAACAATCTCATTAACGAACTCCAAACCTTCAGCGCCAGGGTCTTCTGCAGGCTCGAATTTTACCCAAATATGGCCATACTGTCCGCGCCCACCAGATTGCCGAACAAACTTGCCTTCTATCTCACAACTATTGCGAATAGTTTCCCGATAGGCGACCTGAGGCTTACCAATATTGGCCTCAACAGAGAACTCACGGCGCATACGCTCGACCAAAATGTCCAAATGCAATTCGCCCATACCTGAAATAATCGTCTGGCCACTCTCTTCATCAGTTTTAACTCTAAAAGAAGGGTCCTCCTGAGCAAGCTTACCCAGTGCAACTCCCATTTTCTCTTGGTCTACCTTAGTCCTAGGCTCGACAGCAACGGAGATGACAGGCTCAGGGAATTCCATTCGCTCAAGAATAATCTTGTCACTTTCGGCACAAAGAGTATCACCTGTCGTCGTATCTTTAAGTCCAATTGCCGCAGCGATATCCCCTGCCAGCACCTCTTTGATCTCTTCACGGCTATTAGAATGCATTTGAACCATTCGGCCAACACGCTCTCGTTTCATTTTGACGGAATTGAAAACCGCAGTCCCACTTTCTAAAGTGCCAGAATAAACTCGCATAAAAGTTAGGGTTCCCACAAAAGGATCGGTGGCGATTTTAAAGGCCAGGGCAGAAAATGGAGCTTTGTCGTCAGCCGTACGTATGCCTCGCTCGCCATTATCCAACTCTCCCTCTATTGCCTTGACCTCCGTGGGTGACGGTAAGTATTCAATGACGGCGTCGAGCATTGCTTGAACACCCTTATTTTTAAACGCTGAGCCTCCTAGGACAGGGACGATTTCATTAGCTAAGGTTCGTATTCTCAAACCTTGCTTGATCTCTGCTTCAGTCAAAGCATCTCCCTCGAGATATTTCTCCATTAGCTCATCAGTGGCCTCAGCTGCAGCTTCAACAAGGTTTTCATGCATTTGCTGGCATTCTTCGATCATATGTTCAGGGATGTCGACGTAGTCAAAGGTCATGCCTTGATCCGATTCATTCCATAAAATAGCTTTCAGTTTAACGAGATCTACTACGCCTCTAAAATCTTCTTCCGCACCGATAGTTAACTGCAAAGGTACCGGATCGGCGCCTAGCCGTTCTTTAAGCTGCCGAACTACCATTAGATAATCAGCGCCCGCGCGGTCCATCTTATTAACGAAAACCATCCGAGGTACTTGGTACTTATTGGCCTGGCGCCAAACAGTTTCAGTTTGAGGCTGAACACCGGAGGACCCGCAAAGAACTATCACAGCGCCATCAAGCACTCTCAATGAGCGCTCTACTTCAATAGTGAAATCTACGTGTCCCGGCGTATCGATAATATTAATACGATGATCTTCGAACTGAGCATCCATACCACGCCAGAAGCAGGTGGTCGCAGCGGACGTAATGGTGATCCCTCGCTCTTGCTCTTGCTCCATCCAGTCCATGGTTGCAGCGCCATCATGAACTTCACCAATTTTGTGTGACAGACCAGTATAAAATAACACTCGCTCAGTCGTAGTGGTCTTTCCTGCATCAACGTGAGCGCAGATGCCTATGTTGCGATAGCGACCAATGGGAGTTTTGCGTGCCACAATATTTTTCCTCTAATTAAAAACACAAAAAGGTGGCTATTATAGCCACCTTTTTGAGAACATCTTCTATTACAGCGATGTTTAGAAGCGGAAGTGCGAAAACGCCTTATTCGCTTCAGCCATGCGATGCACGTCTTCACGCTTTTTAACCGCGCCGCCCTTGCCTTGAACTGCATCAATCAATTCGCCAGCTAGACGTTGCGGCATTGACTTCTCACCACGACTACGAGCGTAATCCACAAGCCAACGCATTGCCAATGCCTTACGTCGCGATGGACGCACTTCAACTGGCACCTGATAGGTAGCACCACCGACACGACGAGATTTAACCTCGACGAGGGGAGCTACGTTATCTAAGGCTTCTTCAAATACTTCCACTGGGCTTTTCTTTAAGCGCTCTTCTACGATATCTAACGCACCGTAGACGATTCTCTCAGCGACCGACTTCTTTCCACTAACCATTACATGGTTCATGAATTTAGCGAGAGTGGTATTACCAAATTTTGGATCTGGTAAGATCTCCCGCTTTGCTGCTACTCTTCTTCTTGGCATCGTTTTGCCCTTCTCTTCAGGTTTGTCTAGGGAGTGGCCCTAGCCTTACTCGATTGTTAACCGATTACTACGCAATTAGCCCTTAGGCCGTTTGGTACCATACTTTGAACGACGTTGAGTACGGCCGTTCACACCCGCTGTATCCAATGTGCCGCGTACCGTATGGTAACGAACACCTGGAAGATCCTTTACACGACCACCACGAATTAACACAACACTGTGCTCTTGCAAGTTGTGGCCTTCACCACCAATGTATGAAGTTACTTCATAGCCACTGGTTAAGCGAACACGACACACTTTACGAAGTGCAGAGTTTGGCTTCTTCGGAGTTGTTGTATAAACGCGGGTACATACACCGCGGCGCTGAGGACAGGCCTGCAATGCTGGTACGTCACTTTTACTAACTTTGCGCTTTCTCGGCTTACGAACCAACTGGTTGATCGTTGCCATGCAATTTTTCTCCAATTTATAAAAAAGTCTTTTTAATAAAGACCGGTTGTTCCTTGAGTGTAGTCCTATGAGAGCAACTAAACCCAAAAGGGAGCGGCAGTTTAATGATCGTACTGCCGCGAGTCAAGAGGGTATTATCATTGCCTTAATTGTAGCCAGATTACCCTACTTGACTGACTACCACTATGACCTTAATAACGGCCCAACTTCATCTTACTCTTCTGACATCTCGGCGCTCAACGCTTCAGACAATGCTGCTTCAACATCTGCTGCCGTCATAGCCAATTCAACTTCTGCTTCACGATTCTTCAGCCGCTGCGCATGGTATGACAATCCAGTTCCCGCAGGAATTAGTCGCCCGACTACCACATTTTCTTTGAGCCCACGTAATGGATCTGATTTGCCTGTCACAGCAGCCTCAGTCAGAACGCGCGTAGTCTCTTGGAAAGAGGCCGCTGAGATAAAGCTTTCTGTAGCCAATGAGGCCTTGGTGATACCCAGCAACTGTCTTTCAAACTTGGCTGGTTGCAGGCCTTCCTGGCGCAGTCGCTCATTCTCTTCAAGAACACGTCGATATTCAACCTGCTCACCGCGAATCAGCTTAGAGTCACCCATATCCGTTACCTCTACCTTACGTAACATCTGCCGAGTGATAACCTCAATATGCTTGTCATTGATTTTCACACCCTGTAGACGGTAGACATCTTGAATTTCATTGACGATGTACTTAGCCAATTCACTAATGCCTTTCAATCGCAAGATATCATGAGGTGTTGGCGGGCCATCTGAAATTACTTCACCTTTTTCAACATGCTCACCCTCAAACACACTTAGGGTTCGCCACTTGGGAATCAATTCTTCGTATTGCAACTTACCGTTGGCAAGTGGCTGTCCGTCATCAGGCGTAATCACCAGTCGCAGCTTACCTTTGGTTTCCTTACCTAGAGTTACCGTTCCGGTAATCTCGGCGAGAATCGCTGGATCTTTCGGCTTACGCGCTTCAAAGAGATCAGCAACACGTGGTAAACCACCCGTAATATCCTTAGTACCACTAGCTTCTTGAGGGATACGAGCAATAATCTGCCCGATATCAATAGTGTCACCATCTACGACGTTAATACTTGCGTTAGCAGGTAATGGGTAGTGCGCTGGCACAGTTGAATTTGGGAAAATAAGCTCTTTTCCTTTCTTGTCTGTCAGCGAAATCATCGGCTTCAGGTCCTTACCCGCAGCGTTACGATCGTTTGGATCAATAATCGAAATACTGGTCAGACCAGTCATATCATCAGTTTGCTGCCTTACACTCAAACCCTCTTCCATACCAGAGAAAGCAACCTTACCGGCTACTTCAGTAACAATCGGATGGGTGTGCGGATCCCAAGTAGCGATGACGTCTCCAGCGGCAACTTTAGAGCCATCTTTGACTTTGATCAAAGCGCCGTAAGGGAGTTTGTAACGCTCTCGCTCACGACCATTCTCATCAGCGATAGCCAACTCACCAGAACGAGACACTGCCACTAAATGCTTGTCTTTGTTTTTAACCGTTTTGAGGTTTAGAAGACGTACTACACCATCTTGTTTGACCTTAACGCTATCCACCGCAGAAGCTCGCGATGCCGCACCACCAATGTGGAAGGTACGCATCGTTAACTGAGTGCCTGGCTCTCCAATTGACTGAGCCGCGATGACACCAACCGCTTCACCTTGGTTTACACGATGACCACGCGCTAAATCTCGTCCGTAACAAGCAGAACAAATACCGTGGCGAACTTCACAGGTGATCGGCGACCGTACAATCACTTCATCGATACTTAAGGCTTCAACACGAAGTACCCATTGCTCGTCAATCATGGTCCCCGCAGGAACAGCAATCTCATCACTACCAGGCTTATTAACATCTTTGGCTATAACACGACCTAAAATTCGATCGCCAAGTGAGGAGATGATATCGCCACCCTCAATAACCGGAGCCATCAGCAAGCCTTCGGTCGTACCGCAGTCAACTTCGGTAACCACAACATCTTGAGACACATCAACCAAACGTCGGGTCAAATAACCAGAGTTCGCTGTTTTCAATGCCGTATCAGCTAGACCTTTTCGAGCACCGTGAGTCGAGATGAAGTACTGCATCACCGTCAAACCTTCACGGAAATTAGCCGTAATGGGAGTTTCAATAATAGAACCATCAGGTCGCGCCATCAAACCTCGCATACCCGCCAGCTGACGAATCTGCGCTGGACTACCACGAGCGCCAGAGTCGGCCATGATGAATACGGAGTTAAAAGAATCTTGCTCCTCCATATCACCGTCACGGTTCTTCACCTGCTCTGTACTAATGCCTTTCATCATCGACTTGGCTACCCTATCATTAGCCTGAGACCAAATATCGATAACTTTGTTGTACTTTTCACCTTGGGTGACCAAGCCTGATGCGAACTGACTTTCAATTTCACGTACCTGATCTTCAGCGCCATTAATAATCGTACTTTTATCGTCAGGGATAACAAAATCGTTGACCCCAATAGATGCGCCAGAACGAGTAGAGAACTTAAATCCGGTATACATTAATTGGTCGGCAAAAATAACGGTATCTTTCAAGCCAACACGTCGGTAACACTCATTCAGAATAAGCGAGATAGCCTTTTTTACCATAGGCTGATTCACCAAACTAAACGGAAGGCCTTGAGGTACTGACTCCCAAAGTAGAATACGGCCGACGGTGGTTTCAACTATTTTCCGCTCTTCGGTACGCTCACCTGTTACTTCGTCAACTAACACTTCGAGGATACGTACCTTTACACGCGCCTGAAGTTCAACTTTGTCTGAGTAATATGCGCGCGAGGCTTCTTTTCCGTCGGCAAATATAATGCCTTCGCCTAAGGCATTCACCTTGTGACGCGTCATATAATAGAGGCCGAGCACAACGTCTTGGGACGGAACAATAATTGGCTCACCTGATGCAGGTGACAGAATGTTGTTCGTCGACATCATCAAAGCTCGTGATTCCATCTGGGCTTCAATGGTCAGTGGCACGTGCACAGCCATTTGGTCACCATCGAAATCAGCATTGAACGCAGCACAAACCAGCGGGTGTAACTGGATCGCCTTACCTTCAATCAATACGGGCTCAAATGCCTGTATACCAAGACGGTGTAATGTAGGTGCTCTGTTCAGTAATACTGGGTGCTCACGAATCACATCATCAAGAATATCCCAAACAACAGGCTCTTCACGCTCAACCATTTTCTTAGCAGCTTTAATGGTTGTGGCTAGGCCACGCAACTCTAACTTGCTGAAAATGAACGGTTTGAACAGCTCCAGAGCCATCCGCTTAGGCAGACCACACTGATGTAAACGCAACGTAGGACCACAAACAATCACCGAACGGCCAGAGTAATCGACTCGCTTACCCAGTAGATTTTGACGGAAGCGACCCTGCTTACCTTTTATCATGTCAGCGAGTGACTTCAACGGACGCTTATTAGAGCCTGTGATAGCGCGGCCACGTCGACCATTATCGAGCAATGCATCTACAGATTCTTGCAGCATACGTTTTTCATTACGCACAATAATATCTGGTGCACTCAACTCAAGAAGACGCTTGAGTCGGTTGTTACGGTTGATCACCCGACGATACAAGTCGTTTAGATCAGACGTCGCAAATCGACCGCCATCAAGAGGAACCAATGGGCGCAAATCCGGTGGCAGTACAGGTAATGCTTGTAGAACCATCCACTCAGGCTTGTTACCAGAGCCATGGAACGCTTCAAGTAGCTTCAAGCGTTTAGAAAATTTCTTAATTTTTGTCTCAGACTTAGTATTAGGAATTTCCTCTCGGATATCCGCAATCTCTTCTTCCATGACAATTTCTTTGAGCAAAGCCTGAATTGCTTCAGCACCCATCGTAGCGACAAATTCGTCACCAAACTCTTCCAGTGCTTCGAAATAATCTTCGTCGGTGAGTAACTGCCCTTTTTCAAGGGTTGTTAGGCCCGGATCAGTAACCACATAGGATTCAAAATAGAGTACACGCTCAATTTCACGCAGTGTCATATCTAACATTAGACCGATACGCGACGGGAGTGACTTCAAAAACCAGATATGAGCAACCGGACAAGCCAATTCAATATGGCCCATACGCTCACGACGCACCTTGGTAAGTGTCACTTCAACACCACATTTTTCGCATACGATGCCGCGATGCTTCATTCGCTTGTACTTGCCGCACAGACACTCATAATCTTTAACCGGACCAAAAATCTTGGCACAGAAAAGACCTTCGCGCTCTGGCTTGAAAGTACGATAGTTAATAGTCTCCGGTTTTTTAACCTCACCAAATGACCATGATCGGATCATTTCTGGCGAAGCGAGACTAATACGAATATTATCAAATTCGATGTTTTGTTCTTTCTGCTTGAGTAGATTGACTAAGTCTTTCAAGGCTTTTCCTCCAGTAACTGGGTTTGTCGAGGCGATTAATCACCTCGACCATCAGTAAGCAAACTATCGCTTATTCGTTTTCTAACTCCATGTTGATTCCAAGAGAACGAACCTCTTTCACCAACACGTTGAATGACTCTGGCATGCCAGGCTCCATTCGATGATCACCATCTACAATGTTTTTATACATTTTGGTTCGACCAGCAACATCGTCCGACTTAACAGTAAGCATTTCTTGCAGGGTATAGGCGGCACCATAAGCCTCCAAAGCCCAAACTTCCATCTCGCCGAAGCGCTGACCACCAAACTGAGCTTTACCACCCAACGGTTGCTGCGTGACCAAGCTATAGGAACCCGTTGAACGGGCATGCATCTTATCGTCAACCAAGTGGTTCAACTTAAGCATATACATGTAGCCAACTGTTATCGGGCGATCAAATTTATCGCCTGTTCGGCCATCATAAAGTGTACTTTGTCCACTCTCAGGCAAATCAGCTAATGCCAGCATGCTCTTGAGTTCAACTTCATGAGCACCATCAAACACAGGTGTCGCTATAGGTACGCCGGTACGCAAGTTTGCCGCTAACTCCAGCACCTCTTTATCATTTAGCTCTTTTAGGTCTGTCCCATAAACGGTGTCGCCAACGTTATAGATTTCCTGCAAGAACTTACGTACTTCAGCAGCCTTAGCTTGAGCCTTTATCATGGCATCAATTTTAACGCCAAGTCCCTTGGCCGCCATACCCATATGGACCTCAAGAACCTGACCCACGTTCATTCGCGATGGGACACCAAGAGGGTTAAGTACAATATCGACCGGCTCACCATTTTCATCGTAAGGCATATCTTCGACCGGCTTAATCACCGAGATAACGCCCTTATTACCGTGTCGGCCAGCCATCTTATCGCCAGGCTGAATACGACGCTTAACGGCAAGATAAACTTTTACTGTTTTAAGCACGCCGGGCGCCAGATCGTCACCACTTTGCAGCTTTCCACGTTTCTCTTCAAAGCGATCATCAAGCTGAGTTCGCCTCTCGCCAAGCTGGGTTTGAGCAGCAGCAATTTGATCGTTGAGTTCAGCTTTACTCATGCGAATGGCGAACCAATCGTCCGAAGAATATTCGGCCACAGCATCGGCAGTTAGTTCAGCGCCTTTTTTCAACCCTTCAGCCTTAACAACTTTCTCGCCAATGAGAGACGTAAATAATCGCCCTAAAGTCGCATTTTCAACGATACGATACTCGTCGTTGATATCTTTCCTAAATTGGTCAAGCTCCGCCTTTTCAATGTCGAGAGATCGCTGATCTTTTTCAAGACCGTCTCGAGTAAACACCTGAACATTAATAACGGTACCTTTAATACTACTAGGCACGCGCAGTGAGGTATCTTTTACGTCGGATGCTTTCTCACCAAAGATCGCTCTTAAAAGTTTTTCTTCCGGCGTTAGCTGGGTTTCACCTTTGGGCGTCACCTTGCCTACTAAAATATCGCCAGCAGCCACTTCGGCGCCAATGTGCACGATACCGGACTCATCGAGCCTTGCCAGCGCGACTTCACCAACATTTGGGATGTCTGCTGTTATTTCTTCAGACCCTAATTTCGTATCACGAGCAACACAGGTAAGCTCTTGAATATGAATGGTGGTAAAGCGATCTTCTTTAACGACGCGCTCTGAAATTAAAATCGAATCTTCAAAGTTATATCCATTCCAAGGCATAAACGCTATACGCATATTTTGCCCAAGCGCCAATTCCCCAAGATCAATAGAAGGCCCGTCAGCTAGAACGTCTCCGCGAGAAATCTCATCACCTTGCTTCACAATCGGCTTTTGATTGATACAGGTGTTTTGGTTAGATCTGGTGTATTTAGTAAGGTTATAGATATCTACACCTGCTTCCCCAGACTCAACTTCCTTATCACTTACCCTAACAACAACACGGCTGGCATCAACGCTTTCGACAACGCCACCACGCTTAGCTACTTTACATACGCCCGAATCAATAGCGACAGTACGCTCGATTCCAGTACCAACCAGAGGCGCTTCAGCGCGCAAGGTTGGTACTGCTTGACGCTGCATGTTCGACCCCATTAGTGCGCGGTTAGCATCATCGTGCTCAAGGAAAGGAATCAGTGAGGCTGCAACAGAAACCACTTGTTGCGCTGACACGTCCATATAGTCAATATCTTCAGGCGCCTTAACGGTAAATTCACTTTGATGCCTTACAGCAACCATATCCTCTACAAAGTGATTTTTCTTATCCAACTCTGCAGATGCTTGAGCAATAACAAACTGAGATTCATTGATCGCAGAAAGGTACTCAATATCAGAACTAACTTTACCGTTAGTCACTTTACGATAGGGAGTTTCAATAAACCCGTAATGGTTAGTTTTAGCATAAGTAGCCAGCGAATTAATCAAACCAATATTTGGACCTTCGGGCGTTTCAATAGGACAAACTCGACCATAGTGAGTGGGGTGCACATCTCGCACCTCAAATCCAGCTCGCTCGCGCGTCAACCCACCGGGCCCCAAAGCAGACACTCGACGCTTGTGAGTAACTTCAGATAACGGGTTATTTTGATCCATAAACTGTGAAAGCTGACTAGAACCAAAGAACTCTTTCATCGCCGCTGCGACAGGCTTAGCATTGACTAAGTCTTGCGGCATCAGGCCTTCCGACTCAGCAACACCTAGACGCTCTTTAACGGCGCGCTCAACACGAACCAAGCCAACTCGAAACTGATTTTCAGCCATCTCACCAACCGATCGGATTCGACGGTTTCCAAGGTGGTCAATATCATCCACTGATCCTTTACCATTGCGAATAGCTATCAGCTTGGTCATCACATCAGCAATGTCTGTTGCTTCGCCGAACTGCTCATGCAATTCTTTCGCTTCATCAGTTTTAAGCATTGAAAAATAACGCTCGTCATACAAAATACCAGCACCTTCCTCGGCTTCCCGATCAAGGCGACGATTAAATTTCATGCGACCAACAGAAGACAGGTCATAGCGCTCAAGATTAAAGAAAAGATTATAGAAAAGATTCTCGGCTGACTCTTTAGTCGGCGGCTCACCAGGGCGCATCATTCGATAAATTTCGACTAAAGCCTCCAGCTGAGTTCGAGACGGATCGATTCTCAATGTATGCGAGATAAATGGACCACAGTCAAGATCGTTGGTATACAACGTCTCAATGTCAACAATCCCGGATTCTAAGATCAAAGCCAGATTTTCTTCAGTAATCTCTGTGTTACATTCAAACAATAATTCACCAGTTTTAGGGTCAGCAATATCCTTTGCTAACGCCCTACCCAGCAAGTACTCGTGAGTCACCTCAAGCGCTGTGACCTTACCTTTTTCTAGCTCTCGAATATGACGCGCTGTAATACGGCGACCCTTCTCTACAACGACGCCGCCCTTTTTATCTTTAATATCAAAAATTGCGATCTCACCACGCAGACGCTCAGGATCGAGCTCCATAGAGAAAGCATCTTTCTTAAAGTGGAATACGCTGGTATCAAAAAACTTACCCAGAATCTCCTCAGAACTATACCCAAGAGCGCGTAATAGAATAGTCGCAGGCAGTTTGCGGCGACGGTCTATTCGAACGTAAAGCATATCTTTGGGGTCAAACTCAAAGTCTAACCATGAACCGCGGTAAGGGATTACTCTAGCGGTGTATAGCAACTTGCCAGAGGAATGCGTTTTGCCTTTATCGTGGTCGAATATGACGCCTGGGGAACGGTGTAACTGAGACACGATGACCCGCTCAGTACCATTAATAATGAAGGTACCATTTTCGGTCATCAAAGGAACCTCGCCCAGATAAACCTCTTGCTCTCGAATATCTTTAATAGCCTTGCTCGCCGACTCTTTATCGTAGATAACCAAACGGACACGAACACGAATCGCACCAGAATAGGTAACCCCACGAAGTTTACATTCTTCCTCGTCGAAGGCTGGTCGGCCCATGACATAGTCGACATACTCAAGGGCAGCGTGACCTGAATATCCAACAATTGGAAAGATCGAATTCAGGGCAGCATGCAAACCGGTGTTCAGGCGATCTTCCATCGCCACACCTTTTTGCGTAAATTTTTTGTAGGAATCAAGTTGAATCGCCAATAAGTACGGCAAATCCATGGTATTTGGCAACTTGCCAAAATTCTTGCGGATACGTTTCTTCTCAGTGAAGGAGTAAGCCATTTGCATTCCTCGGTGTTAACTTTTATAGGGACCGTTCAGTCTTGAGCTCTCACTCAAGTTCATAATGCTTGCAGATTCCCCTTACTTACAAGCAAGAAAGGGCCGAAGGGAAATATCCCTTCAGCCCAGCCTGAAAAATCAGGCAGCTCGCACACTCAACTTACTTAAGTTCAGCGCTTGCGCCAGCTTCTTCTAACTGCTTCTTAGCCGCTTCAGCATCGTCTTTTGACACGCCTTCTTTAATTGTAGAAGGTGCTCCGTCAACTAGATCCTTAGCTTCTTTAAGCCCAAGTCCGGTAATAGCGCGAACAGCTTTAATAACGCTCACTTTCTTTTCACCGATTGAACTAAGTACGACGTCAAACTCAGTCTGCTCTTCTGCAACAGCGGCATCACCACCACCAGCGGGAGCCGCAGCAACTGCAACAGCCGCCTGAGCAGAAACACCGAACTTTTCTTCCATTGCACTAACAAGCTCAACTACATCCATAACACTCATTTCTGAGATTGCATTCAAAATATCTTCATTTGATAGGGCCATTTTGGACCTCCTATATTTGTCTATTGAGTGGAAAACGCTTACGCAGCTTCCTCTTTTTGAGTTTTAACTGCTGCTACGACCCGTGTTACTTTAGTTGGAACCTCATTAAGCGTCCTAACCAACTTAGTAACAGGCGCCAAGGTAACGCTAGCCAGCATACCGAGAGCCTGTTCAAGGGTCGGTAGGTTAGCAAGAACGTCTATTTGCTCTTTCCCTAGAAGCTGCCCACTAACTGACAACGCTTTGACGTCAAAGGAATCATTCCCCTTTGCAAAGTCTTTAAATAAACGCGCTGCAGCACCAGGATCTTCCATAGAAAAAGCAAACAATGACGGCCCAACCAAAACATTTTCTACGCAAGCGTAGTCAGTTTCTGCGAATGCGCGCTTGGCTAAAGTATTGCGGATAACGCGCAATTGCACGTTCTCAGCTCTAGCTCTAGTTCGCAAAGCATTCATATCGTTCACGTCAACACCGCGAGCATCAGCAATGACCAGGGAAAGAGCCTGACCCGCTGTCTCGCTTACTTCAGCAACAATTGCTTTTTTATCATCGAGATTTAATGGCACGATAAAATTCCTCGATTTACCATAGTTTCAGCCGAAAAGCTCTTCGACCACCTAGGTGAATTGTCTCTAGCCAAAACTGCGCTAGATCGGGTTCACCGCCTGCGTAGGCAAGTTTTCTATCGATACTTCAGAAAACTCATTAAACCCTCTCGGGAACCTACGGTCTTTAACGACCTAAGCTACTTTTTAATCAGCAGCTCAGACCCCAAAGTCTTGTTAGCAGCCTAAGCTGCCTAGCGATCAAAACGTTAATGACGCCTGATCAACTAACAGCCCTGGACCCATAGTTGAAGACACTGTTACCTTCTTCACATACACACCCTTAGCTGACGCCGGCTTAGCTTTCGCCAAATCGACCATTAATGCTTCCAAATTTTGCTTCAAAGCCGATGCTTCAAAGCCGACCACGCCGATACCACCATGAACAATACCATTTTTGTCGGCACGGAAACGAACCTGTCCAGCCTTAGCATTCTTAACCGCGGTAGCCACATCTGGTGTTACTGTTCCTGACTTAGGGTTTGGCATCAATCCGCGAGGACCCAGTACCTTTCCAAGAAGACCAACAACTCTCATCGCATCTGGACTCGCGATAACCACGTCGAAATTCATGTTGCCGGCTTTAATGTCATCCGCCAGCTCATCCATACCCACAAGTTCAGCTCCAGCAGCCTTAGCAGCCTCAGCAGCAGCACCCTGAGCAAAGACACATACTCGGACCTCTTTACCTGACCCATTGGGCAAGGTGGTAGCTCCGCGGACAATCTGATCAGATTTTTTAGGATCAATACCTAAATTTATTGCAACGTCTACCGTTTCAGAAAACTTAACAGTGGATAGCTCTTTCAAAAGGTTTAGAGCATCATCAACGCTATATACCCTGCCAAGTTCTATTTTTTCATTAATCGCGCGACGGCGCTTGCTTAACTTGGCCATTTACACGCCCTCCGTTTCAATACCCATCGACCGAGCTGAGCCGGCGATAGTGCGAACCGCAGCATCCAAACTGGCTGCAGTAAGATCAGGTTCTTTAGTTTTTACGATATCTTCTAACTGGTCACGAGTCACTTTACCAACCTTTTCAGTATTGGGTCGACCACTGCCACTTTTCAGGCCTGCCGCCTTCTTCAAAAGATACGATGCTGGTGGCGTCTTCATCTCAAAAGTGAAACTACGATCAGCATAAACCGTAATGACCACTGGAACAGGAGCGCCTGGATCGGTACCCTGCGTCTGCGCATTGAAACCTTTACAGAATTCCATAATGTTCACACCATGCTGTCCCAACGCAGGACCTACAGGCGGACTTGGGTTGGCCTGACCAGCAGGCACTTGCAACTTGATATAAGCCGTTACTTTCTTAGCCATTTATACTCTCCAAAAATGGGTATTAGCGCCTCCAGAGTGCAACACATGAGCGCGCAATCCTTCACTGGCTCCCCGATAAAGCTGCCGAATTGCAGCCTCACCAAAAATCTAAGCTTTCTCTACCTGAGTGAAATCAAGCTCAACCGGCGTCAAACGCCCGAAAATAGATACTGCGACGCGAAGTTTACTCTTCTCATAATTAACTTCCTCAACGTTTCCATTGAAGTCATTAAATGGCCCATCAGTAACCCTAACCATCTCGCCGGGCTCAAACAACGTCTTCGGACGAGGAGCCTCTTCAGAATCTTGAACTCGCCGCAAAATAAGATCAGCTTCTTTGTTCGTGATCGGCGCCGGCTTATCAGCCTTACCACCGATGAAACCCATCACTCTGGGGGTTTCTTTCACCAAGTGCCAGCTATCATCATCCAGCTCCATCTGAACCAAGACATAACCGGGGAAAAACATCCGCTCACTTGTACGCTTCTGGCCACTTTTCATCTCAACAACTTCTTCTGTTGGGACTAATATTTCACCAAACTTGCTTTGCAAATCATTCATTGCAATCCGATCTTGAATCGCTATTGCAACCTTCTTCTCGTAGCCCGAGTAAGCATGTACCACATACCAACGCATCGACATGCTGCTCTCCTAACCCATTATCAGTGAAGCAAGCCAACTTAGCAGAGAATCAATACCCCACAAAACTAGCGCCATTAATAGAATTACCGCCATCACAATCAACGTTGTCTGGTTCCGCTCTTGCTTTGTCGGCCAAACAACTTTTCGCCACTCAGTTCTAGCGCCAATGGCTAACTCAATAGTCGCAGCTCCTTTTTCAGTATTGGACGCGACAAATGCAACCACGACCAAAACCAAAACAAAACCAATGACCCGATAAAGCACCGATTCGGCCGAATAATACCAATTCGCGTAAATCGCACCACCCAGAAAACCAAAGACAACCAACCACTTAAGCCAGTCTAACCGGTACTGTTTTTCTTCTGCTAGAACACTCATAGGTTTTACAATTCCCAAACTTTAAAGTGGCAGGCCAGGAGGGACTCGAACCCCCAACAGCCGGTTTTGGAGACCGGTGCTCTACCAATTGAACTACTGGCCTACTAATTACTTATTCAGCTTTCCTATCTGACAGTTAAGCCGAGACACCTAATGGTGCCTCGGCTTAACGTGTAAGCGCTAGTAAAACTGTTATTCTATAATCTTCGCAACAACACCTGCACCAACTGTACGACCACCTTCACGAATAGCAAAACGAAGTCCGTCTTCCATCGCAATCGGG